>TARA_R110002124_G_scaffold287365_1_pt1 | contig 249843 bp, 262 predicted proteins | sample TARA_R110002124 | Tara Oceans TARA_R110002124 (sample SAMEA4397445) | marine metagenome | biome: Polar Biome; feature: [SRF] surface water layer (ENVO:00010504); material: water (ENVO:00002006), including particulate matter (ENVO:01000060) such as... | depth 5 m | reverse complement strand
GGATGAAGGTCTACGTTTCGCGATCCGCGAAGGTGGCCGTACAGTGGGCGCTGGTGTTGTTGCTAAGATTATTGAATAAAGTACTTGCTTTGTGCGGTCGCTATATGTTAAAAACGGCGACCGCTCAATAACGATGAATTAAAAAGGTAGTAAACTATGGATACACAAACCATACGTATTCGATTAAAAGCTTTCGATCATCGCGTGTTGGATAGTTCAACAGGTGAAATCGTCAACACAGCAAAACGCACAGGCGCTAGTGTACAAGGTCCAGTACCTTTACCGACACGCACAGAACGTTTCACTGTTTGTCGTTCACCTCACGTGAACAAAAATTCAATGGAGCATTTCGAAATACGCACACATAAGCGTCTTATCGATATCGTTGAACCAACACCGCAAACAGTTGATGCTTTGATGAAGCTTGACTTGCCAGCTGGCGTTGACGTCGAGATTAAAATTGGACATGCAGCAAGCGCTGCATAAGTAAAAGAATATACGGTCCTCTACTAAAAAAGCTTTGTGCTTTTGAGGGTATGACCGCAAATAGGAGTTAAGAACAATGCGAACTGGACTTATCGCACGTAAAGAAGGTATGACCCGCGTCTTTGACGACAATGGTCGTCAGGTTCCAGTAACCGTGCTTAAAATTGATGCATGTCAGGTTATTTCTGTACGTGATGAAGCAACAAACGGTTATACAGCGGTTCAGCTTGGTGCTGGTACTGCAAAAGTTAAGCGTACGTCAAAAGCAATGCGTGGCAATTTTGCGATAGCAAAAGTTGAGCCTAAGAAGAAGTTGGCGGAATTCCGCGTCTCAACTGAAAATCTTCTTGAAGTTGGTGCTGAAGTTATTGCTAGTCACTTTATACCAGGGCAGTTAGTTGATGTATCAGCGACGTCTAAAGGTAAAGGTTTTGCCGGCGCGATGAAGCGTCACAACTTTGGTGGTATGCGTGCTACTCACGGTGTGTCCGTTTCTCACCGTGCGCTAGGTTCGACTGGTCAGTGTCAGGATCCTGGTAAAGTATTTAAAGGCAAGAAAATGGCCGGCCAGATGGGTAATGAACGCGTTACAATTCAAAACCTTGAAGTTGTTGCTATTGATGAAGAAGAAAATGTTGTTTTGGTTCGTGGCGCTGTCCCGGGTCCGAACTCAGGTTGGGTTCTTATTTCAGATGCAGTTAAAGTGCCGCGTCCTGAAGGTGTGCCTTTGCCAGCAGCTCTAAGATCTAATGTTAAGCCAGTAGAAGACGTTGCTGCAGGCGAACCAGAAGTTCCGGCTGATGCACAAGATGATAAAGCTCAAGAATAAGGATTCGAGTAATGAAGATTGCAGTTAAGACATTAGAAAATAAGGACGCAGGCGAAGTTGAACTCGACCTATCTATTTTCGGCGAAAAAGTCGAAGGTCGTGAGTTTATTCTTCACCGTGCTGTTCATTATAGCCGCAACAAAGCGCGCTATGGTAACCATAAAACACAGTCTCGTAGCGAAGTTACGGGTACTGGTAAGAAGCCTTGGGCTCAAAAAGGTACGGGTCGTGCTCGTGCTGGTGATTTGAAGCGTACACAGGATCGTGGCGGTTATGTTGTTTTCGGACCAGTTGTTCGTTCACACGCAACAGCGCTTCCGAAAAAAGTACGTCGTCTGGCTCTTAAATTGGCTTTGGCAACAAAAGTAAATAGCGGCAAGCTCGTTGTTCTTGAAGATGTTAAAGTTAAAGACCATAAGACAAAAACAATGACCGGTAATCTTGCGAAGTTAGGTTTGACTAAAGCTTTGTTTATTACAGGTAGTGAAGTTGATGAGAAGTTCTCTTTAGCAACGCGCAACATTCCGAATATACATGTGTTGCCAGCGCAAGGCGCGAATGTTTATGACATTCTACGCAGCGATACTTTAGTTCTTACTAAAGATGCTATTGATAGCTTAACTTTAAGATTGAAGGGTTAAGAATAATGGCTAAGAAAGCTCAAAAAGCGCAGTTAACAGAGCGTAATTATAATGTAATCGTGGCGCCGCATATTACTGAAAAGGCGACGCTCGTATTAGAAAATAACGTTGTTACTTTTAAAGTAACCATCGATGCAACAAAGCCAGAAATTAAGACGGCTATTGAAGGTCTTTGGGGCGTTAAAGTTAAAGCCGTTAACACGGTTGTAACAAAAGGTAAAACAAAGCGCTTTAAAGGCGTAATGGGCAAGCGCTCTGATTTCAAAAAGGCTTACGTCACTTTAGAAGACGGTCAGTCAATTGATATTTCAGCAGGCGTTTAGTTTAAGTTAATTATGGTTCTCCGCCGATAATGGAAAAGAAGTAAGGAAGTTTAACAATGGCATTAAAAAAGTTTAATCCAACAACCCCAAGTCAGCGTCAGCTCGTTATGGTTGATCGCTCTCACTTGCACAAAGGTGCACCTGAGAAGACTTTGACTGAGGGTTTGAAAAAGACCGGCGGTCGTAACAACTACGGTCGTATTACTACACGCCATATTGGTGGTGGTCATAAGCGTCGCTACCGTCTTGTCGATTTCAAACGTGTGAAATGGGACATGGAAGCAACAGTATTGCGTTTGGAGTATGATCCAAACCGTACACCTTATATCGCACTTATTCAGTATAGCGATGGTGAAAAATCTTATATTTTAGCGCCGCAGCGTCTTGCTGTGGGTGATAAAGTTATCGCGGGTAACAAGGTTGATATTAAACCTGGTAACGCGATGCCTCTAAAAAACATGCCTGTTGGCACAATTATACACAACATCGAGCTTAAGCCTGGTAAAGGCGGTCAGATGTCTCGTGCAGCGGGTACATATGCTCAGCTTGTTGGTCGTGACCAAGGCTATGCACAGATAAAACTCACCTCAGGTGAACTTCGTGTTGTGCGTGGCGAATGTATGGCTACAGTTGGTGCGGTTTCTAACCCAGAACACCTTAATGAGAATCTAGGTAAAGCTGGTCGTAACCGTTGGTTAGGTCGTCGTCCTACCGTTCGTGGTGTGGTGATGAACCCGGTTGATCACCCACATGGTGGTGGTGAAGGCCGTACATCAGGTGGTCGTCATCCGGTTACGCCTTGGGGCAAGCCGACTAAAGGTGCGAAAACTCGTAAGAATAAATCGACTGATAAGTTTATTATCCGTCGCCGTAATAAGAAGTAAGGGATAAAATATGTCGCGTTCAGTATGGAAAGGCCCGTTTGTAGACGGCCATTTATTGAAGAAAATAGAAGAGTCGAATAACTCTGGCAAAAACAGACCAATTAAAACTTGGTCTCGCCGCTCGACAATTCTACCAAATATGATTGGTAAAACGATTGCTGTGCATAACGGCAAACAATTCATCCCTGTCTTGGTGACAGATAACATGATCGGCCATAAATTAGGCGAGTTTTCACCGACTCGTACATATTATGGTCATGGCGTAGACAAAAAGTCTAAGAAGTAACAGCTAAGGCTTTAGGAGATAGTTAAAATGGGACAGGCAGCAAATGCACCACGTACCGCTGAGAATGAAGCAAGATCGTATGTTAAATATATACGCACGAGCCCTCAGAAGTTAAATTTGGTCGCACAAACAATTAGAGGTTTAAAAGCAGACAAAGCTTTGATCGACCTTCGTTTTTCGAAGCGCCGCGTAGCGCAAGATGTATTAAAGGCACTTCAGTCTGCAGTAGCAAACGCTGAAAATAATCATGGCCTTGATGTTGATCGTCTTTACGTCGCAGAAGCGTATGTTGGTAAATCAGTTATTATGAAACGTTTTCGCCCACGTGCCAAAGGCCGTGCAGCAAGCATTCATAAGTTGTTCAGCAACTTGACCGTTGTTGTTCGTGAAAAAGAAGAGGAATAGTCATGGGTCATAAGGTTAATCCTATCGGTCTACGCGTCGGCATCAATCGTACTTGGGACTCCCGTTGGTACGCTGGTAAAGATTATGCAACGAAACTGGTAGAAGATTTAAAACTTCGCGAATTTGTTCAAACGCATTTAAAAGCCGCTGGTATCAGTAAGGTTATTATTGAACGCGCAGCAAAAAACATTAAAGTGACTGTATATACAGCGCGCCCTGGTGTTATTATCGGCAAAAAAGGCGCTGATATTGAAAAGCTTCGTAGCGAGCTTTCTCGCCGCGCTGGTGGCGCTGACGTTGCTCTGAACATCGTTGAAGTTCGTAAGCCTGATCTTGACGCACAATTAGTGTCTGAAGGCATAGCGCAGCAACTTGAGCGTCGTGTATCTTTCCGTCGCGCAATGAAGCGTGCTGTTCAAAGCTCAATGCGTATTGGCGCACAAGGCATTCGTGTTAATATCTCGGGTCGTTTAGGCGGCGCTGATATCGCGCGTACAGAATGGTATCGTGAAGGTCGCGTGCCTTTACACACACTTCGTGCTGATATCGATTATGGTACTTCTGAAGGCCTAACGACCTATGGTATTTTGGGTATTAAAGTATGGATCTACAAGGGTGATGTTATGGAGCATGATCCGATGGCACGCGATAAGCGTATGAATGCAGCGCAAGGTGGAAACCCACGCGGTGATGTAGGTTCTAAGAAAAAAGTTTAATTAAGAGAAGAATAGGATTGCAACCATGTTGTCCCCTAAGAAAACAAAATTTCGTAAAGGCTTTAAAGGCCGTATTCATGGTAATGCCAAAGGCGGCTCAACTTTGAATTTTGGTGCTTTTGGACTTAAAGCGTTAAACCCAGAGCGTATTACTTCACGCCAAATTGAGGCGGCACGTCGTACAATGACACGTCACCTTAAGCGTCAAGGCAAGCTTTGGATCCGTATTTTCCCTGATGTTCCGGTTTCAAAGAAACCACTTGAAGTTCGTCAAGGTAAAGGTAAAGGTTCAGTAGAATTCTGGGCAGCGCGCGTTAAGCCTGGCCGTATTATGTTTGAACTGGATGGTGTATCTGAAGAAATGGCGCGCGAAGCTATGGCTTTGGCAGCATCTAAGCTTCCGATCAAGACAAAATTTGTTAAGCGTGTCGGCGCTTAAAGAAAAGATTTAAGTGCTAATGTAAGCACTTAAAATTTATAGAATAAATTTAAGGAGGCCATTATGAAGGCTGTTGAATTAAAAGGTAAGTCAGTAGACGAATTGAAAAAGATGGTAATTGATCTTCGTAAAGAGCAATTTAATCTTCGTTTTCAAAAAGCTGGCGGTCAGTTAGATAATACTTCGCAAGTGCGTAAAATACGCCGCGACATTGCACGCATCAAAACTATTTTGACAGCTATGGCTGGCGAAGTCGTTGCAAGCAAAAAAGCAGCATAAAGAATTAAGGTAAAGGGATAAAATAGATGGCACGCCGTGTATTAAAAGGAAAAGTCGTAAGTGACAAAATGGACAAGACTATTACAGTTTTGGTTGAACGTCGCTATATGCACTCATTATATAAAAAATTCATTAAGCGCAGCGATAAATTTGCCGCACACGATGAAAATAACCAACATAAAGTTGGTGATCTTGTTGCAATTGAAGAATGTAAGCCTATATCTAAGCGCAAAACTTGGACAGTGATTACAGACGAGCAAGCGGCAACTAAAGCGCCAGCTAAAAAGCCTGCGGCTAAAAAAGCACCGGCTAAAAAAGTTGAAGCTAAGACCGAAGCGAAGAAAGCTGCTCCTGCTGCTAAAAAAGAGACAGCTAAGAAAGCGCCCGTAAAAAAGACAACAACGAAAAAAACAGCAGCTAAAAAAACCGAAGCTAAAAAAGACGATAAGTAAGTTTTCTTAGTGTAAGTTTGGTTAGCGTGGAAAAAAAGAAGAAAAGGCAGAAGTAATATGATACAGATGCAGACTGAAATGGAAGTTGCAGATAACTCAGGCGCACGCCGAGTTGAGTGCATTAAAGTACTGGGCGGCTCGCATCGTCGCACAGCCAGCGTTGGCGATGTTATTATCGTTTCTGTTAAAGAAGCGATTCCACGTGGCCGCGTTAAAAAAGGTGATGTTCACCGTGCGGTGATCGTGCGTACTCGTTTCGGAATTAATCGCGATAATGGCGAAAAAATCCGTTTTGATACAAACGCCGCTGTTCTTATTAATAAGAATAACGAACCAATTGGAACACGTATTTTTGGCCCAGTAACACGTGAATTGCGTGGTAGAGGCTATATGAAGATTATTTCGCTTGCTGGCGAAGTATTGTAAGAAGAAGGTATAAAACTATGTCAAAAGCAAAGTTAAAAGTAAGAAAAGGCGATCAAGTCATTGTCCTAACCGGCAAAGACAAAGGCGTCAAAGGTGAAGTGACAAAAGTTATGCCAAGTGATAACCGCGTTATAGTTCAAGGCGCGAATATGGTTACGAAGCATACTAAACCAACACAACTTGCCCCTGGCGGTGTTGAAAAAGTCGAAGCCTCTATTCACGTATCAAACGTCGCATTGATTGATCCTAAAACGGAAAAAGCAACACGCGTTGGATACAAAATTAATAAGGACGGCAGCAAGATTCGTATTGCGCGCCCTTCTGGCGAAGCAATCGAGTAGAGAACGGGATATAATAGAATGAAACCGCGTTTTAAAGTGAAATATGAAGAGAAAATCATTGCAGAATTAACCAAGAAATTTGGTTATAAGAATGCTCTTCAAGTTCCAAAATTAGAAAAAATTGTGCTCAATATGGGCGTTGGTGAAGCATCACAAAATAAAAGCTTCATCGAAAGTGCAACAAAAGATCTCGAGCTAATAGCTGGCCAAAAGCCTGTTGTTAACAAAGCTCGTAAATCTAATGCTGCGTTTAAAATTCGTGAAGGAATGCCGATTGGCTGTAAAGTTACATTGCGCGGTGCGCGTATGTACGAATTCCTAGACCGGTTTGTAACAATTGCACTCCCACGTGTACGTGATTTCCGTGGCATTAATGGCAAAAGCTTTGATGGTCGTGGTAACTATGCGATGGGTCTTACAGAACATATCATCTTCCCTGAAATAGAGTATGATAAGGTGGATAAAATTCGTGGCATGGACATTATTATGTGTACATCAGCGAATAGTGACGAAGAAGCAAAAGAGCTTTTAACTCACTTCGATATGCCATTTAGTGATATTAAGCGTGAAGGTTAGGAGATTTAGATATGGCAAAAGTTAGTGCAGTACAAAGAGATTTAAAACGTCGTAAATTGGTTAAACAAACAGCTACTCGTCGTGCAACTTTAAAAGCAATTATTAAAGATAAAGAATTGCCAATGGATGAGCGCTACCAAGCAGTTTTAAAACTTGCAAAAATGCCCCGTAATGGCGCAGAAAACCGTGTGCGTAATCGTTGCGCATTGACAGGTCGCCCACGTGGCCACCACAGAAAATTCAACATATCTCGTGTTGCTCTTCGTGAGCTTGCCCTTAAAGGCGAGCTCCCTGGTGTAACTAAAGCGAGCTGGTAGGAAAAAGGATTTAATATAATGACAATGAGTGATCCTATAAGTGATTTGCTTACAAGAATTCGTAATGCACTAAGCACAGGTAAACCAACATTAATGGTTCCGGCCTCTAAAATGAAAGCAAGCTTGCTGGATGTTTTAGTAGCAGAGGGCTATATTCGTGCCCATAAGCCTGTTAAAGGCGATGATGGACATGGTTACATCAAAGTAGAATTGAAATATGACGAAGGCGAACCAGCTATACGTGAGATTGTACGTGTATCTAAGCCTGGCCGTCGTGTGTTCCGTGGCGTTAAAACAATGCCTAAATTCTACAATGGTCTAGGCGTTTCAATCGTGACAACACCAAAAGGTGTTATGACTGATTGTCAAGCGCGTGAGCAAAATGTAGGTGGTGAAGTTTTATGCCAAGTTTACTAATTTAATAGTAAACTGGTGGATTAAGATAAGTTAAGGATAGTAACAATGTCTAGAATTGGCAAAGAACCGGTCGTAATACCGGAAGGTGTAAATGTTGAATTTTCTGGTCAGGAAATCAAAGTTAAGGGCCCTAAGGGCGAACTTAAATTTGTAGTTCATGACGAAGTATCAGCTAAACTCGAAAACAATGTAGTCGTTGTATCTCCGCGCACGGGCTCACGTTTGTCTCGCGCTTTATGGGCGACAACACGTAGTCTTGTACACAATATGTGTGTAGGCGTTAAAGACGGATACGAAAAGAAACTCGAAATCATCGGGGTTGGTTATCGTGCTGCGATTGAAGGCAAAGATGTTGTTCTTCAACTAGGCTTCTCGCATGAAGTTCGTTACGCAATACCAGCTGGTGTTGAGATTAAAGCGGAAAAGCCAACATTACTGACTGTATCAGGTATTGATAAACAGTTAGTTGGTGAAGTTGCGGCGAAAATTCGCGCTTACCGTCCACCTGAGCCTTATAAAGGCAAGGGCGTTCGTTATGAAGGCGAATATGTTGTCCGTAAAGAAGGTAAGAAGAAATAATAAGCTGACGCTCATATATCGTGAGTTTCGCATGTTAAAACAAAGGTTAGAACAATGGCTATTAAAGAAACAAATCAGCAGCGTCGCGCTCGTCGTATACGCCACAAAATAAAAAAGATTAATCGCGCGGACTTGCCACGTTTGTCTGTTCACAGAAGCGGTAACCACATGTATGCGCAGCTTATCGATGACGTGCAAGGCACAACATTAGCTTCTGCATCAACATTGGATACAGAGCTAAGAACATCGCTTAAAAGCACATCAAATAAAACAGCAGCTGAAGCTGTTGGTACTTTGGTAGCTAAGCGCGCTCTTGCAGCTGGTCAAAAAGCTTGTGTTTTTGACCGTAGTGGTTTTTTGTTCCACGGACGCATTAAAGCACTGGCCGATGCGGCACGTGCTGGCGGTATGGAATTTTAATTTAGGTTTGAAGGGATAATTAAGTATGGCTCGCCCAGTAGAAAAAGATAAACAAGACAGTGAATTTAACGAACGTCTTGTTGGCATTAATCGTGTGTCAAAAGTTGTTAAAGGTGGCCGTCGTTTCGGTTTTGCCGCTCTTATGGTTGTTGGTGATGGCAAAGGCCGCGTTGGTTTTGGTCACGGTAAAGCTAAAGAAGTGCCTGACGCTATTCGTAAAGCAACAGAGCAAGCGAAACGCAATATTGTTCGTGTTCCACTTCGTGATGGCCGTACAATTCACCACGATATCAAAGGTCGTTACGGCGCAGGTAAAGTAATCCTTCGCGCAGCACCTTCTGGTACAGGTATTATTGCTGGTGGCCCAATGCGTGCTGTATTTGAAGCGCTTGGTGTTCAAGATGTTGTTGCAAAAGCTGTTGGCTCAAGCAACCCTTACAACATGGTTCGTGCAACGTTCGACGCTTTGGTACATGTTCAAAGCCCACGTCAAATCGCATCACGTCGTAGCAAAAAAGTTAGCGCTATTGTGGCAAGCCGCGAATCTGGCAAACCAAGTGGCTCAGAAAACTTGGATGAAGAATAAACTGGCTTTTATAGCTTAGTATTTAAGGATGAATAAGATGGCTGAAGATAAAGAAAAAAAAGCGCCGGCTAAAAAGCCAGCAGCAAAGAAAACAGTAGCAAAGAAGGCTGCTGCACCAAAAGCAACGGCTGGTAAAGCCACTGCGAAAAAAGCTGTAGCGTCGAAAAAGACGGCACCGAAGCAAAATGCAAAAAAAGCTTCTGGTAATACAATTACAGTTACCCAAACAGGTAGCGCAATTGGTCGCCAAGGATATCAACGTAAGACTTTAATCGGTCTTGGCCTTAATAAATTGCACCGCACACGTACTTTGGAAGATACGCCATCAGTACGCGGCATGATTAATAAGGTTGCCCACCTAGTTAAAGTTGAGGAAAGTGCCGCCTAACTGTTAGGCCGCATTTATAAAGATAAGGAATAGAATTATGAAATTAAATGAATTACAGCCACAAAAAGGTTCTGTTAAAGACCGTATGCGTGTTGGCCGTGGCATTGGTTCCGGTAAAGGTAAGACTTCCGGCCGTGGTGTTAAAGGTCAGAAAGCGCGCTCAGGCTCGTCTATTAACGGTTTTGAAGGTGGTCAAATGCCCCTTTACAAACGTTTGCCAAAACGTGGTTTCACAAATATCTTCGCACAAAGCTTCTCGACTACAAATCTTGGTCGTATTCAAAAAGCGATTGATGAGAAGAAACTTGATGCGAAAAAAGAAATTAACGAAGCTGTTTTGATTGAAGCGGGTCTTATCCGTCGTAAAACTGATGGCGTTCGTGTTTTGGGTAATGGCGAATTGACAAGCAAAGTGACTTTGAAAGTCTCTGGCGCTTCTAAAACAGCTATCGCAGCTGTTGAAAAAGCGGGCGGCAAAGTAGAAGTACTTAAGCATGAGCCTGCTCCAATCGTAAATAATAAGAAGCCTAAAGTTAGCGCTTAATAGACGATTGACGTTAAGAGATTTATAAAAAGCCAGCATTGAAAATATGCTGGCTTTTTTGTGCTTTGTTGATAATTGTAATTTTCCCAGTATTGGCACTAGACGTTACGGTAAACCCATGTTATGTTTATGTTAATCAAAAAAATATATAAACAGTTAGTCGATGGGGAAGTCATGCCAATACCACAAGGTCGTTTACGTATCCTGTTTAGTGTACGCACAATATTTAATCTCGAAGAGGCTCATAAGCTTTTTCTTGAGAGCCCCGAGAATCCAACTAAATATATTGAATATATGCGGGATACTGAAAAGGATCCTCTTGAAGCGGGTCCGCTTATGCGCCTTTATCAGGCTTGCGAGCGTATAAACCACATGGAAGACAAGCTTGGCTACTTGCCTTTTAATATGGGGATGTGCAGCAAGGATGATTTCGACACACAGCGCCGCATTTTTAATAGCATTGGTAATCATGATATTCACGATGCGCGTTTTTTAGCGCAGCCACATGCCGGCGCAGGCTATAGCCGCGATTGGATCCGTCATTATTTTAATAATCAAGCTCAGCCCAGTATCTTTTTCACCTGTAATGACCAGGACGCGCAAATGGCGGTCGATGATGGCCTTGCAGCTTCACGCATAATAATTCCTGAGGATGCCTCTTATGCGCCGCTCAAAAAATCAGAAGATTTTAGTTGGTGGTTCGATTTGGACGCTGTCGCTTGGGGTAGTAGTGCGGAGTTGATCTATAAGAAAAAAGGCTTAAATGCGTTTTTTGATGCGGAATGGAAAAATCGCGATAAAATTATTGAGCCGGGGCCTTTTACATCTCCTTTGACCGCTATGGCGCAAATTAACCGTGATTTAGAAAATCTGGGTATCGAGTCTCCCTTAAAGTTACATTTTTGTACCGCGCGCGGTGGTCGCGCTATGATGCGTGCATCTAATTCAATGCAGCATTATGGTCACCATTATGATCATGGGCATTTTATGGCTGGTGAAAGCAAATCTGATTTATTTGATCTGATTCGCGCTGAAGGTCAGGCGGATTTGTTTATGGATGACCAAATCGCCCATATGGAGCCTTTGCTCGTCGATGGTCACACGGCATGTGGCCACGTGCCTTATGCTAAAGACAGCGCTATGGGGCGTTACCTTAAAAAACAGCCCGCGGCACCAAAATAATCTTTTATCTTAATTTAATGTTTAAGTTTAGGCTTTATCCTTTATCCTTTTAGAAGATAAAAGGGTAAGATTTGCGTATGGCTTATAATCATTCAATATTCATGAAATATATTTCTATCTGTTTTACGGTTTGTATAATGCTGTTTGTTGGGGGTGTGTCTGCCGCGCAAGCCGCTTGCCGTTATCAGCCGGTCAATGTGCGCGTTAAGCAAATCACAAGGCCTGTAACCCTTGATAGGAGCTTCTCGGCGCAAGCTCTGACGGCGACGACCGGCTCGCCCGTAGGCGCGGGCTCGATTGTTCTCGGGCATGGCGGCGGTACAATGCAAATTAGTGGTGGTCTCGAGTCTTACGTGAAGGGTAATGCGCGTGATGGTTATTGTCTTAAGGTTAAGTCGGTCGATATAGAAATAGAAATTCTACCAAAAATTAAACTGGCGAATCATTTACGCCCTAATACATGTGAATATAATGCGGTCTATCAACACGAGCAATTCCATGTCGCTGTATTGGGACAAACAATGCAGGTCGCCGCGCAGCAAATGCCCTCTATTGTTAACGCACATTTACAGCAATTGCATAGCAATCTGAGTAATGGCGGGGGGGATCCGCAATATATGAATGCGCGTCTTCAGGCTGAGTTTTCGCGTACCTTATCGACGATAAACAACCAAATGAGCGCACATATGAATGGTGAGCAAAATAAAATTGATAACCCAACAGAATATGCGCGCGTCCAGAATAGCTGCGCTTTTGAGAGCGAAACACGCACTTTGAGGTAACGCTATACGAAAACAGTGTATATAATTCCTAAATTAGCACAAAGATAACCTTGCGTAATTGACCAGAATTTGCTTTATAGTTCCTCATATAAATTTATTTTAGTGTAAGGATTACTATAATGGTATCAGCTGTCGAACAGTTGGCAAAAAACGCAAATTGGGGTTCACTGGCTAAGGCGAGTGAGCTTAAGAAAAGAATTCTATTCGTTCTTGGTGCGTTGTTAGTCTATCGTCTTGGTTCTTTTATCCCTGTTCCTGGCATTGATCCACAAATCTGGACTGAAATTTTCGCCCAAAAGGGTGAAGGTATCGTCGCGATGTTCAATTTATTCTCTGGTGGTGCGTTAGAGCGTATGACCATATTTGCGCTTAATATCATGCCTTATATTTCGGCATCGATTATTATGCAGCTGGCGGCCGCTATGGTGCCTAAGCTTGAGAAGATGAAAAAAGAAGGCGAATCTGGCCGTGTTAAAATTAATCAATACACACGTTATTTGACGGTGTTATTGGCAACGGTTCAGGCTTATGGCTTGGCTGTTGGTCTTGAATCTATGCAGGGTGCATCAGGTAGCGCCGTGATTGATCCGGGCATGTTCTTCCGTATGTCGACTGTTGTGACTATTGTTGGCGGTACAGTGTTCTTAATGTGGCTTGGTGAGCAAATCACACAGCGCGGCATTGGTAATGGTATTTCTTTAATTATCTTCGCGGGTATCGTTGCAGGTTTACCTTCGGCGCTGGCCTTTGTGCTTGAACAAGGCCGCCTTGGTACGTTTAGCCCTGTTTTGCTTATCGGTTTGGCTGTGATGGTTGTGGCTGTAATTGCATTCATCGTCTTTATGGAGCGCGCACAGCGTCGCGTTATCGTTCAATATCCTAAGCGTCAGGGCAGCGCTATGGCTGGCGGCGAAAAAAACCATATTCCTTTGAAGTTAAATACAGCGGGCGTTATTCCGCCGATCTTTGCTTCGTCTTTATTGTTGCTTCCGCTAACCATTCTTGGTTTTTCTGGTGCTGACGGTAATGAATGGACCGCGTCTATTGCGCGTTTCTTACAACATGGTGAGCCTCTTTACATGTTGTCTTACGGTCTGTTGATTGCTTTTTTCTGTTTCTTCTATACGGCGATTGTATTTAACCCTGAAGAAAATGCTGATATGTTGCGCAAATATGGCGGCTTTATACCGGGGATACGTCCAGGTAAGAGCACGGCTGATTACCTCGATTTTGTTCTGACTCGTATTACATCTATTGGTGCGCTCTATCTTGTTTTGATATGTTTGCTGCCTGAATTTTTGATGGCGCAATATAGTGTGCCGTTTTACCTCGGTGGAACGAGTCTGTTGATTGTTGTGAGCGTGACCATGGATACCGTGGCGCAAGTGCACTCGCATATGATTGCGCATCAATATGAAGGTTTGATGAAGAAGGCTAAGCTCGGGGGGCGTAAAAGATGAATGTAATATTTTTCGGCCCGCCAGCGGCAGGTAAAGGAACGCAGGCAAAGATACTGCAGGAGAAATATGGTCTGCAGCAGCTCTCTACAGGGGATATGCTCCGTGAGGAAATCACGAACGAAACAGATCTTGGCTTGAAGATGAAGGCTTTTATGGATGAGGGGCAGCTTGTGCCTGATAGCGTTGTCATTGAAATGATCGCAGGCCGTATTGATTCTCCAGATTGCGCCAAAGGGTCTATTTTTGATGGTTTTCCGCGTACGCAAGCGCAGGCGAAAGCTTTAGATGAGATGCTTGAGACTCGTGGGATTAAAATTGACCATGTTGTTGAGCTGGTTGTTGATTTTGATGCGCTTAGTGCGCGCGTTGAAAAGCGAGCCCAAGAAGAGGGGCGCAGCGATGATACGGTTGAGACGTTTAAGAAGCGTCTTGATCAATATAAATCTTACTCAAAAGAAGTCCTGCCTTATTATGCCGTTAAGGGGTTAACAAAGCCTGTTGATGGGATGGCTTCTATTGAGAGCGTAACGGCCCAGATATTGGATATCGTTAAAGTCTAGACGCGTTGACGGCTTACGCCATTTAACGCGACATTCGCCCTTAATCAGAGGGCTTATAGAGCCGCTAAGACACTGCTTTTAGTGCAGCTTTAAAATTTTATTTTTTTTTATGACGTTTTTCTATTGACGCGGCGTTTAAACTTCTTATAATGCCGACGACTTTAGTGCGCATTGTTTTTGCGCATATTGTCGCGTGCTAGTGATGGTTTAGATGTAGTCTACCCCTTATATAGCGCGGGATATATCGCTAGTAATGGCATTAAAGTTTTGGTTTACAAACCGGCGGCGCAGCTAAATTTATTATGCAGCTTTTACGGTTTGGATAGAAATGACTTAAAAATCTAGAAAAGGAAATGACATGGCTCGTATTGCCGGTGTTAACGTACCAGATAATAAGCGTATTATAATCGCGCTCACTTATATTCACGGTATTGGTCGTACCAAAGCGCTCGAAATCGCAGATATTTGCGGTTTGGATCACGCACGTCGTATGAAAGATCTTACAGAAGACGAATTGAATCAGATCCGTAAAGAAATCGATACTGACAAGTATAAGATTGAAGGTGATCTTCGTCGTGAAGTGTCTATGAACATTAAGCGTCTTATGGACATGGGTTGCCTACGTGGCCTACGTCACCGTAAGCACCTACCTGTTCGTGGCCAACGTACCAAGACTAATGCGCGTACGCGTAAAGGTCCTGCACGTGCAATCGCTGGTAAGAAAAAATAAGTCCGTAATGGAATTTCATAAGATTAATTTAAAAGGGTAAGTGGAGCGTTAAAATGGCTAAACCACAACGTAAAGGCAAAAAGTCTGTCAAAAAGAATATTGTAGCTGGAGTTGCTCACGTTAACTCAACATACAATAACACGATGATTACAATCACGGATGCGCAAGGTAATGCTGTATCTTGGTCTTCTGCTGGTGCACAGGGCTTTAAAGGTTCTCGTAAATCAACCCCGTTTGCGGCGCAAATGGCGGCGGAAGCAGCTGGTCAAGCAGCACAAGAGCACGGCATGAAAGAACTTGATGTTCAGGTTAAGGGGCCTGGGTCGGGTCGTGAATCAGCATTGCGTGCGCTTGCAACAATCGGATTTACAATTAAATCTATTAAAGATATTACGCCTGTGCCACATAATGGCTGTCGTCCTAAGAAAAGACGTCGCGTTTAATGTTTATTTGGCAGTCTTTGCGCTTCGGCCAAGACTGCCAAAGATTTTTTTTGAGTGAGAAATAGTAATAAGTGGTCATATTGGCCGCTTAAATAGGAAAGGGAAGAGCCTTGATACACAAAAACTGGCAAGAGCTAATCAAACCGACTAAAGTAGATGTGGCACACGGTAAAGATGCGCAAGCTTCTGGTAAAGTCGTTGTTGAACCATTAGAGCGTGGCTTCGGTCTTACGCTTGGTAACGCACTTCGTCGTATTTTATTGTCATCATTGCAAGGTGCGGCTGTTACAGCGGTACATATAGATGGTGTTCTTCATGAGTTTTCATCAATTGAAGGTGTTCGTGAAGACGTTACGGATATTATCCTGAACATTAAAGCGATCGCAGTTCGTATGCATGTTGAAGGCCCTAAGAAAATGCGTTTAAACGCAACGGGCCCTTGCGAAGTCACTTCTGGCATGATTGAAGCCGGCGCTGATATCGAGATCATGAACCCTGACCTCGTAATTTGTACTTTAGATAAAGGTGCAAAACTGAGCATGGAAATGACTGTAAACACAGGTAAGGGCTATTGCCCTGCGGCTCAAAACCGTCCTGAAGATGCGCCAGTTGGTCTTATTCCTGTCGATTCAGTTTTTGCTCCTGTTCGTAAGGTGACTTATGACGTTGAAGATACGCGTGTTGGTCAAATTACTGACTATGACAAGCTTACATTGAACATTGAAACAAATGGCGTGATTACACCAGAAGATGCTGTGGCTTTCGCGGCGCGTATCCTGCAAGATCAGCTTTCTGTTTTTGTTAACTTTGATGAGCCTGAATCAGCGAAGCAAGAAGAAGAAGAAGAAGAGCTACCATTCAATAAAAACCTTCTACGTAAAGTCGAAGAGCTTGAATTGTCTGTGCGTTCTGCAAATTGCCTTAAAAATGATAACATTGTTTACATTGGTGATTTGGTTCAGAAGAGCGAAAGCGATATGCTTAGAACACCAAACTTCGGTCGTAAATCTTTGAATGAAATCAAAGAGGTTCTTTCGACAATGGGCTTGCATTTAGGTATGCAAGTTGAAGGTTGGCCGCCTGAGAATATTGAAGATCTTGCTTCAAAGGTTGAAGACCCGTTCTCAGCTTAATTTATTAAGTCTATAGAATGATTAAATGATTCAAACTGGCGGATAAACCGTTTATGCGCCAGTTTACTTAAGGGCATAGTGCTCGGCCTAGTGTGTTACGGATCTAATATAACTTATCTGTGCATGCTGGTACTAAACATGGCTCTCACACGATTGAGGCCGCAGCCGTTCTACTATTTAGCTATGAAAGGCTGGATATAGAGCAAGTAATGAAGGAAAGACTATGAAACACGGAATTAAACAACGTAAATTAAACCGGACAACTTCTCACCGTAAGGCGCTGCTTGCTAATATGGCCGCAGCACTTGTTAAGCATGAGCAGATCACAACAACTTTGCCAAAAGCAAAAGAACTTCGTCCATTTACAGAGAAGCTTGTGACTTTGGCTAAAAAAGGTGGCTTGGCTGAGCGTCGTAGAGCGATCTCTAAAATGCGTGATGAAACTCAGGTTAAGAAACTTTTTGACGTTCTCGCTGAGCGTTATGCTGAGCGCCCAGGTGGTTATATCCGCATAATGAAAGCCGGCTACCGTTATGGCGATTGTGCGCCTATGGCCGTTATTGAATTTGTTGATCGCGATGTTACCGCTAAAGGTAAAGATAGTGGTCCAGTTCAATTCATCGATGATGAAGAGCAAGAGAAAAAAGTTGCTGTAGGTTAAGTGCTTTTAAAGTTACTCATAATTTGATATATTAAGGGCGTCTCAATCGAGGCGCTCTTTTTTTATTGTGTTATTTTTCTGATGTTAAGGTGATATTAATAAATATTATATAAAATTTTACCTATAATCCGTTTTTTCTATTGGGGGCGGTGTGTTTGTAGTCTAGGGAATGATAACAAAAAAATCATTATAGATTATAGGGTTAAGCGAATAAATTGCAGGAATTATATAATGTGTGTTTATATGTTTGTATGCAGTTGAGAAGAAGGTTTATTAGTATGAAGAGGTTTTCAAAGTCTGGCTTTTGTCGCAATTTAGTTGTTATGATTATGGCGCTGTCCGTTTTGGCTATCTCAGGGCAGGGCCGATATGCTGCCGCTTCAAGCGGGGGCGGTACTGGGGGTACGACAACAACAACCTCTACGACGAGTGTTTTGGGCAGTATATTTAGCGCTGCGGGCACCGCCATTAGTGGTGTTGCGAGCTCATTCTTTGGTCCTATCTCTGCGGGCGTCGGTGGTGTAGGGACATCAGCTGGCGGCATATTTGATTCGTTTACAGAAACTAATCTGCTCGGCATGTTATCTGATCCAGCTGTTATTACGGCGGGCATAATCGGTGGAATAACCGGCGTTTACAATATTCCCGTTGATTTTGGTGGTAATGGTAGTGGCGGGTTTATCTATGATAGTAATAATGATACTTATGCATTGACTGTGCCTGATGGTTCTGGTGGCAGTATGACGGTCGCGAATATTAATGACGCCTTACAGCTTGGTTTAGACCTTGGTAGCCTGGGTAGTATCATGGCTAATGGTAACGGCGCTATTATTAACTTCGGGCCATTTACGTTTAATATTGGCGACTTTATGTCAGGTTTATTTGGCAGTACTGGGTATTGTGGTCAAAATGCGGTTGGTGGTTTAGGGCAGGTTATTTGTAACGTGCAAACGGCAATGGGTGGTTTCCCAGAAATTCTATCTATCTTTGCTTATATATCGGCCATGCTTATGGCTGTGACAGGCACATTGAAAATGGTGGAGCATGTGAGTGACCCGCGCAGCGTCCCTGTTTGGGAGCCTGTTAAGCGTTATCTTGCCGGTGGTTTCTTGTTCGCCTTGCCTTATACTATTGAGATTTTGGTTAACGGTGTGTCAACGGGGCTTGGTACGATAGGTAACTCGAATGGTATGGCGGGGAATATATCGGGCGGTGGTTTAGATGCTATGCTGGTTCGCCTAATGTCTGATATCTGGTCACCTATGTTGCTTTCTATCACATGGTTCTCTTACATGGCGGCATTTATCTTTATGCTTATTGGTATTCACCGTTTACTTAAATCGGCGCAAGATGGTCCTCGTGGACCGGCGGGCATTGGTACGATTATGACCTTTGTTGTGGCTGGCGCCTTGTTTTCAATAGATTCTATGCTCGCGGCGTTCTCAGGTTCTATGTTTAGTGCCGTTGCGGGTGGCGCAAATGTCCATACATATGGCGTATTGGCGCAAACGACGGGCGATGCGAACGTCGATGATCATATCGCGGCGACCATTGGTGTCGGTGTTGCCTTTATGGTTATTGTCGGTTGGATCAGTTTTGTCAGAGGATTCTTCATTATTCGCGGTGTCGCGGAAGGTGATCAACAAGCTTCGCTTATGGCTGGCGTAACACACTTGCTGGGTGGTGCGCTTGCTGTAAACATAGGTCCCGTCATTGAGGCGGTACAAAGTACTTTGGGTTTATCCGCTTATGGTTTAAACTTCACTTAATTTGGTATTTTAACTTTCTTATAAGGAGAAAATAATATGTTCAAGAAACTAAATCGTCCAATGCTAATGGCAAGTGCAGCTTTTGTTGCAGGTCTACACTCACAAGAAGCCCACGCCGGTGGTGGTGGTGGTGGTGGTGCCAACAGCTTTGATAACGTTTGGGGTAGTATCACGGGTGCGGTTGGTGGTCTTCCATCACTGATCTCTGTTGCTGCTTATATCTTTGGTATTTTGTTTGCTGTTCTTGGTGTTCTTAAGATTAAAGAACATGTTGAGAACCCACAACAAACACCACTTAAAGATGGCGCGATCAAGCTTTGTGCTGGTGGCGCATTATTCGCCCTTCCATTCTTGACAGAAATCATGTCAAACCTTGTCGATGGCGGTGGCGCGAACAACTACGAAGTACAGCAACAGGGTAACGTTATGGCCTATACTGGTACTGCAGGTTGATCTAGTTTAATATATATACAGTCAAAGTATTTAAAATATGAAATACACAAAATTGACATTAGGCATTGCGCGCGGTTCTGTGCGCAATGCTTCTTCGTCTCAGGATAAAAAGAAGTTGGACGCGCTAAAGACGAAAGTTTTTGAGCGCGATGATTATACGTGCCAATGTTGCGGTTTTCGTGCGCAGAAATACCAAGAAGTGTTCTTTCGCAATGGTGACCGTACAGATCAGAGTACAAAAAATGTTATGACGACCTGTATATTTTGCGCGCAGGTTTATGAAATGGACCGCGCCGCAGAAATGAAATCGGGCGTATTGATTTGGCTGCCAGAAATAGAGCAACATGTTTTGCACCATATTGTGCGCGCTATATATGTGGGGCGTATTTCACAAGGACCTATGGCTGATGCCTCGCGTCGCGCACAAGATGTTTTGTTGGCGCGCCGCGAAGAAGCGAAGCGACGTTTAGGTACAGATGAAGCCAATATCATGGCTATGGTGCTTCGGGACTATATTACGCCGCGTCATTACGCGCAACGTACTGAAAAGCTTAAAGGTGTGCGTTTGCTGCCTTTGGATCGTCGTATTATCCAAGAATCAGGTCTACAATTTAATCAATTCCCGCAAATCTTGGCGTATTGGCGCTCTAAAGATGGGCCTTTTGGCGGAAAAATCCCTGCGCAATGGATTAATTTCTATCAAGAAGCGCTAATGAAGGCGAACTCTTAAGCGTATGGTTTTATATTAAGGCCAATAAAGTTCCGAAAAACGCAATAAGCTCTTTCCTAGAGTATTAGAAAGCTTTAAAATAAAATAAGTTTGTTCTGGTCTGTACAAATGCACATTAATTAAAGGGTTTGTCTGAATAATGGCGTTTCTCGATAAATTTTTAGCACCGTTCCAAACGTTGATGAAGTCAACGGTGGAAAGTTATGTGCGTTTAGAAACGGCGGATGATGAGCAGACTTTCGCCGCTAAGGATGGCTCGCTTGTGACGGTGCTTAAGGTTGAGGGCAGCCGCCAGATTATTGGTGAAGAAGAATATCAACACCTTATACAATCTGCGACTTTAAAAATCGGCACACGGTTTGACCGCCCTGGCCATGCTTGGCAGGTCGTTTTTGTACGTGACCCTGAGCGTATTAATCGCTTCATGGATAAGATGACAAAACCTTCACAGGTGACAGCTAAGAATACAGACCTTGAATTAGGGGACTTGTTCGAGGAGCGCATTAACCACCTCTCCAAGTTCCTTATGTATGAAGAATGTTACTTTGTCCTTTGGACGCGCCCATCTGTCTTAACAAAAAGCGAAATTGAGCGCTCTCGTTCTGATCGTAAAGAACAGAAATGGATTAACGCTGCTTTCGCCCAGTTCCCGCTTGCGGGGATTGATGCATTGCGTACGCGCCATCGCAGTTTTATTTCAGCGATTAGCTCGTCCTTGGATGAGCTTGGTATAGGTTCAGGCGTTCTTAAAACGCATGAAGCCTTGAAGTCTATTCGTAATAATATGTATCCGTCAAAAGTGAGTGATAATTGGCGTGCTTGTTTGCCAGGTGATCCTATCCCCGCGCGCGCGCCGATGGATAAGGCTGATATGTCAGATATTATATGGCCTGCGATTAGTGCGCAGCTTGCTGTTGGCGATGTGCGTTATATTGAGAATAACATTATTCAAATTGGTGATCTTTTATGGTCTGGTGCGGATATGACCTTGGGACCCATGGACCCGAGTCCTTTCCCTATGCTGCTTAATCGTTTATTCGAAGCAAAAGTGCCTTACCGTATATCCTTTATGATTGAAGGGGGCGGTGCGCATAGCTTGGCGTTTAAATCGCAAGCGGCAACCATGCTAAGTATTACGAATGTCAGCAATAAACAGATTAAATACTCATTGGAAGGGCTGCAAGCTCTCGCACGTAGTGAGCCTGTTGTTAAATTACGTATATCAATCGCCACTTGGGCGCGCCGTGATCAGCGCCGCCTATTGGAAGACCGCATGTCAGTATTGACGCAGTCTTTTGAAAGTTGGGGCTATTGTCAAGTTAGCGATGCATCTGGCGATGGTCTTGATTGCGTTATGTCGTCAGCAATGGGTATACATTGTGCGGGCACGGCGCCTGTGGCTATTGCGCCGATGTTAGAAGTCATGAAAATGCTGCCATGGCAACGCCCATCAAGTCCTTTTGATCAGGGCTCCGTTATGTTGAGAACGCCAGATGGTAAGCTTTGGCCATATCAAACGGGTTCTGCTTTGACGACAACATGGTTTGATTTGATTTTTGCTCAACCGGGTGCGGGTAAATCTGTATTGATGAACTCCTTGAATCTAGGGACTATTCTGACCCCAGGTTTAACAAAATTACCTTATGTTGCGGTTATTGATATTGGGCCGTCCTCATCAGGGCTTATTTCTTTGGTTAAGGAAGCTCTGCCGGCTGAGCGCCAACATGAAGCCTCTTATTATCGCCTTCAAATGTCACATAAATATGCGATTAACCCATTTGATACGCAGCTTGGTTGCCGTTATCCTTTGATTGATGAGCGTAGTTACTTAATGGAGCTTATGACGCTTCTTTGTACGCCGCCAGGCTATAGCCAGCCTTATGATGGTATTCAACAGCTTTGCGGCATGGTTGTTGATGAGATGTATCGCTGGCGTGATGATTCGCAAGCCAGCGCGGAACCGCGTCCATACTTGCCACGTATAGATGAAGATATTGACGAAGCCATCCGTAAAAACAATATACATTTGCCAACAGACCCATATTGGTGGGACGTCGTTGATAAGCTTTTTGAAGCGGACGATACACTCAGTGCTAATCGTGCACAGCGTCATGCTGTACCACTGCTAACGGATGCTATTTCAGCGGCTCGTAAGCCACAAATTCGCACCTTATTGGAAGAAACACAAATTGGTACCAGTGCGGAAAACGTCATTAACGCGTTTGAGCGTATGTTAACGTCAGCTATTCGTGAATATCCAATTTTGGCTTCTGTTACGCAGTTTGAGATTTCAGATACTCGTATATGCTCGCTTGATTTGATGGATGTTTCACCGCAAGGTGATGATTCTGCGGATCGTCAAACGGCGATCATGTATATGCTCGCGCGTAATGTGCTTGTGCGTGGCTGGTGGATGGGGCCAGAGGCGCTACCCTTTATTCCTGAGAAATTCCGTTATTTCCACGAAATGCGTATTCAAGATATGTCGGAAACGCCTAAGCGACTATGTTTTGACGAATTTCACCGCACAAGCTCATCTTCTGCCGTTCGTGGTCAAGTCGTGCGTGATGTGCGTGAAGGGCGTAAACGTGGCGTGCAAATTGTTCTGGCTTCGCAAATGCTTGGTGACTTTGATGATGATATGGTCGATTTGGCGACTGGTGTTTGGGTCCTTGGCGCCGCGGTATCTGATACGGCTGTTGATAGCATTCAAAAACGCTTTGGCCTGTCGCAAACTGCGCGTAACGTAATTCGCTTTAACTTAACTGGGCCGAAATCATCAGGTGCGCCTGCGCTGCTTGTTTTGGGTACAAAGCAAGGTCGCTATGAACAGCATTTGATTAATACGCTTGGTCCTATTGAGCTATGGGCGCTGTCTACTACATCTGAAGATGTTGCGGTGAGAACACGTCTATATAGCCGTATGGGGGCGTCGCGCGCTCGTCAAGTCTTGGCGGCAAACTTCCCAGGTGGAAGTGCGCGTGGCGAGATTAAACGTCGGGTTATTTCCCGCTCTGAGGGGGGCGAAGGGAAAGCCGCTGCTGTGAGTGCGGTTATTGAAGATGTTGTAGAAGAACTCGTTGCTGCGGGCATGCAAAAAATGAAAACACCAGAATAATAAAGGGCGAGCCGCGGGGATTGCGGCTTTACTTGAGTAAATTATAGCGACCTCAAAGGGATTGTAATGAATCAATCAAGCCATACACAAAGCCAAAAAAAGAAATCAGCAGGTAAGACTAAGGCTGATTTGGCTGCGCATGGCGTTAAGGTCGATAAAAAGAAATCAAATATGAAGCTCTATTTGATTGGCGCAGGGGCTGTATTATTTGCTGGTGTCATGGCTTGGGGGTTACAACCTAATAAAGCTTCGGGCAATTATGGCCTTTGTAAAACCTATGTTGAACTATCGGTTCCTTACCCGCATACGTTACGCTTTATGGATTTGAAAGAGCGGGGAGGGTCTGTGCGGATGACGTATTCTTATATAGACCCTTATGGCCAAACTATTTTCTTTCCGATTACTTGTAATTTTGAGCGTGATGAAAATGGCCGCAAACGCTTGACCTCTGTAAAGGTTAACCGTGATAAAGCGCACCCTTTAGAAGACCCGGAAACACTTTCGGAGTTTAATAAGCTATTTGGGATTGGTCTTTTTAAGGTCTTTCCACCAGACATTACGCGCCCACCGCGTTTGCCTAAGAAGATTACAAATTATAAGAAATAAAAAAACGGCCATTCTTTAATGGCCGTTTTTTATATTCTGTAGAATAAGTCTTATTGTTTTAACTCATCATACCATTATTTATAGCCGGAGCCTCAAGGCCTTTATTCAGATCGTTATTTTCTGGTTTGTTAGGGTCAAACGGATCTATAGGTTTTTCTATAGCCGCGGGACCGCCAGCGAGGTCAATGGTCGTTTCTTTAATGTCATTACCTTCACCAACGCTTTTTATTTTAATTTTTCCCGCATCGGGGTTATGTTCCTTCATATAGTGACGGTCATAGCGCGTGACATCAAGGGCGTCTTCTGCGGCATAACCGACGGCATTCACCACTTTACCGAGGCGCTCAAATAGGCCGAGGTCATTATTCCCCATGCCCATCACATTGCCCATTTCGTTGCTGAAAAAGCCTTTAAAGTCTTTCATAATGTCGCCGAAATCGGCTTCCGCCCAGCCGGCAAGGTTACTGCCTTGCCCCATTAGGCCACCAAACATCTGCAATAAAGGCTCAAGAATAAACCCTGCGGCTTGGCCGATCGGTGAGTATTGTAAAAAGGCTTGCATTTGAAAGTTTTCAGCGGCAAGCGCCTCATAAGCTTTTTCGGGCGTGTCTTTATAAGATGCGAGAAGGTCGTGTATCATGGCTTTTTTGTCAAGCATCTCAGATACCATATCACCATCACTGCCTGCTTTGAGCATATCAGCGTTGTTTTTTGCAAAAGTTTCTAAGGCCTTTTTTAATTGAGGGTCAGCGGGAGGGTCGCCCGCGGCGTTAGCTAGAAAATGCCCAGCGAGGGTGCCCTCGGCTTCTCTCTCAGCTCCCTCTGGGTAGCTTTCCAAGTGTTCTTCGATTAGGGCTTCCAGTGCTTGCTCCGGGGTTTTTTCTATTACGGCCTGTGTTTTGTCGACTTGCTTTTCAGCAACGGTGTCGGGTTTTGTTTCTTGCGCAGGTGTAGAAGATTTTGCCGTGATAGTCTCAGGTGCGACTTCCTTAATAGCCGCTTCTAAGGGAGCTGGGTTGTTTGATACCGTCTGAGATGCAAACTGATCGAAACGGCCGCTCTTATAGGCGTCAATAGCCGAAGATGTGACTTTTAAAGCCTCTTCGGGGGTTTTTGCATCGTTTCTCATTCTATCAAATTCTTGATTGTTACCCGTGTCGAGCATAAATTGAGCGATTGCGACGGGGTCATTTCCGAATTTATTAGTTATTGCGTTTGTGTTCGCTTCAAGATCGCCCTTGGTTATATTAGGAAACTTTCCCTTGATTTGATCGCTGATACCATCTTTTATCCCATCGAGAATAAAGCTGTCTTGTGTATTTGTGGCGACAAGCGCCTTAAAAGTAACTGACTTAGCCAAGCCGAGGCCTTCAGACATTGCGTCATAATCTTTATTCACGACATTTTGTAACTCTTTTATCTCTGCTGCTGTTAACGCCATATTACACCGCCTCTTTCATCTCGTTATTTTGTTCGCTACCTGTTTCGCTGCTCTCGGCTGCGTCATCGGTATTCTCTGGTTGCTTTACTTCAGCTTTTATCGCGCGGAGCTGTTCTATGAACTTATCAGTATCACCCGTAAAGCCTTCAATTAATGTCGCGAGCTGCTCAGGGTTAGTGCTTATCGCTGCGCCAAATTTTTTGACATTATCTGTGCGGCGGTCAAGCTGATAGGTTAAATCTTGTAGTTTCGCTTCGTCTTTCATGTAAATCGTAATTAAGGCCTCGACAATATCAGGGCGGCTTAAAATCATATTCACATAGGTTCGGAATGTATGTGTGCCGTAAATGTAATTGACGAATCCCCAAAAATCTTCACGAGCCTCTTGTACATCTTCAGGCGCCGTAAAGTGATTGGCAAAAATCATGAAAAGCTTTTCATGCTCCGCTTCTTGGTTGATTTGAAATTCTTCCAATTTATCATCTTGCAAGCTTTTGAGCTGACGCGGCTTAATATTCATGTTCTGCCCTGTAATCATTTTAGCTACAGTGCCGAGCGCCATGCCTAAGGGCATTTCTTTAATTGTACGTAGATCTTTCCAAGCCATAATTTAAGCGCCCCCAGCATTTTGTTTGGTTTTTGTTTGCGCATTCTCATGGGCAATGGCGTGCGTAACGCGGTTAAACTGCGCGCCGTTGAGGCGGACAATTAATGGTATGCGTTGATTGTCTGCGAGTTTTTCATCTTGCATGCGCACAGCCGTAATAAAAGTAGCTTGTGATAGGAACGGTCTAAAGACAGATTGAACGATTTTGCCCAAAGGCTGTATTTTGCCTAAAACGGTCACAAAAAACATTTCGTCGGTGTCTAAATCATATTCGGCCCAATAAAGAATTTCAGGGAAGGGCTTATCAACAATTAGCATGGATTTTTTCTTGTCATTAATGATCAAGTCAAACTTCATGGTATCGTTAATGGAAGGCAATACAGGTGCACGCTCACCGGGATGTTCGAACATCTCTAATTTGCGGCTTGCCGGATCGAGGCTTTTTTCTGTATTAGGCTCTGTTGTTTGGGCGCTCATGCGTGGCGTATTCCTTGTCTTCGCTGCGTTTTAACTAATCTTTTTATACCGTGCCTTTATTATACTTCATTTGCAGGTCTAATTACAAATTTGACAAGTATAAATATAAATCAAACAGATTAATAAGGAGATAATTTTTAGGCTTAGATCACAAAAAAACGCTGAATAAATCAGCGTTTTTTATAGAAGGGGGATAGGGCGGCTATAGGTGTTTTTTATTTTGGTTAAACGTATTCTTCAGCCAATTCGTCATCATCATCGGTTTCATTCATGGCGTTTTGATCGAGGGCTTTGTTATCGTTACGCAGCGGGGGAATGAAGTTATCGCGCGCAATATGGTCAGCCAAAATGTCGAGGTCAAGGAAGTGATCCGCTTGGCGGCGCAAGTCATCGGATACCATGGACTGTTTAGTGCGTGTTGTGCTGACCACAGTAACGCGCACGCCCTTACGCTGAACGGCTTCAACAAGGCGTCTGAAATCACCGTCGCCAGAAAACAGCATGATATGGTCAACTCTGTCCGCGACTTCCATCATGTCAACGGCAAGCTCAATATCCATATTGCCTTTGATTTTACGGTGTCCGTTTTCATCGGTGAATTCTCGGGCTGGTTTTGTAACCATGCAATAGCCATTATAATCAAGCCAATCAACGAGCGGCTTAAGTGGTGAGTATTCTTGATCCTCAAGCAGGGCGGTGTAGTAAAAAGCCCGTACAAGTCGACCTTGTTCAGCCAGCCACCTAGACAGCGATTTATAGTCGATGTCAAAATCCAAGGCCTTAGCAGCGGCATAGAGATTTGATCCATCAATAAAAATGGCGAGTTTCTCATCGGGGTAAAAGGGGATACCTTTTAATGGTTTATTTATGCTATGACGCGTCATTTTTCTCTCTTTTATTCTGAGTCAAACTCTTTAATAATTTGTCTTCATAGTAGTTCACTAACGTTAAGAAATTCTTTAATTATTATTTAGTCTACAAACATATACTAAAAGGTATGTTTGTGTACAATTAAAATTGATAGTTGTTCTTTGCGGGGCAACTTAGCTTAATTGATTGTATATTACAATCTTATAATATAAGAAGGTTAAAGGCAAGCTTTTTCATAAGATTGTCCTGTTCACTCTGCTTGCGCACCCTTATGAATAGATATCTTAACTTTTCTCTTGAATTCAATAAAACTAGGCTGTATAAACACATACCGATTGGATATGAGCCGATAATATATGGGCTGAAATACAACTAATTTAGAAATAAGGCAGCATTATGGCGCGCGTAACAGTAGAAGATTGCATAGATAAAGTAACAAATCGTTTTGAGCTTGTTATGGTGGCCGCTCAGCGTGCTCGTAAAATTGGCACAGGCGCACAGTTGTTGGTTGATCGTGATAACGATAAGAACCCCGTTGTCGCTTTGCGCGAAATTGCAGAAGAATTAATCGTACCAAGTGATTTGGTTGAAGAATTAACGCGCGCTCATCAGCGTGTTATCCATATGCAGGATGACGAAGATGAAGGTGATATTGAGTTAATGGATGGCGAAGAAGAAATGAACGCTGCGCCAGCATTGCTTGAATCTGATGAAGCGCCTGGTTTGGACGCTATCGCCGGTGAAGTCGCCGAAGAGAAGTAAAGCTTAGCTTGAAAATAAGAATGTTAAAAAAGTGGCTGTAATGGCCGCTTTTTTTTGTTTAGATTCTTGTTTTTATTTTGCTGTGTGTTGTAACAAAGGAGGGGGGCTTAACTTAAAGGCCGTTCATCATGCCGCGTACAAAATCAGATAAGCCTTTTTGGCGGCGGCGGCGCATACGTTCCGCGTCTAAAATCATTTGGGCATGTTTAATCGTATGCTCAATATCTTCATTGATCAAAACATAGTCATATTCTGAATAATGTGACATTTCGCCAGCGGCCTTAGCCATGCGCCCTGATATATCTTCTTGTTTCTCGCGCGTGTCGCGTGCGCGATTATTCAAGCGACGCTCTAATTCTTCGGATGAAGGCGGCAATACAAAGACTGTGACGAGGTCGTCGCGGGCAATCTCAGCTAATTGCTGCGTGCCTTGCCAGTCAATATCAAAAATAACATCTTTACCAGCTTCAAGGGCCTCTTCAACGGGGCCGCGCGGCGTACCGTAGTAATTACCAAAGACTTTGGCGTGTTCAAGCATTTGATCATCGCTGACCATTTGGTTGAATTGCGCCATATCAAGGAATAAATAATCTTTACCATGGGCTTCGCCAGCACGTCTTGCGCGGGTGGTGGCCGAGATTGATATGGTTGCTTCAGGGTTTTTTTCCAAAAGCGCGCGTGTGATTGTTGTCTTACCTGCGCCTGATGGCGATGATAAAACAAACATAAGGCCGCGTCTTTTTAATCCTGATTTTTTCATATGGTTTATACTTGCTTGTCTGTAACTCTGGTGCGTGGGCTAATTATTAGCTATTCAAATAAATTTCATCTATATTAACCGTATAAAATTTGAATGCAATATTGAAATATAAGTTGATCATGAAAACAATACTCATTACAGGGGCTACAAGCGGTATTGGCCGTGCCCTCGCACTACATTATGCCCAAGCAGAGGCACGTTTAATTCTTGTGGGGCGTAACGCAGAACGCTTACAAGCGGTCGGTGAGCTTTGCCGCGAGAAAGGCGCTGAAGTTCATAGCGCGCTTTTGGATGTGCGCGCACGCGATGTTATCTCGCCGTGGATGGTCGATATGGATCGCCGCTTTCAGATTAATTTATTAATTGCCAATGCGGGAATATCAGGCGGTACAGGCAAGGTTCAAGCCGCCGACCTATCGGACGCAGCAGGGGAAGACCCGCAGCAATTGCGCGCCATTTTTGACATTAATATTAATGGTGTCGTGAATACCGTAACGCCGCTGCTTAATCGGATGATTGAGCGTCAAAGCGGTCAAATTGCGATTATGAGTTCTTTGGCGAGCTTTTCTGCTTGGCCAACGGCGCCCGCTTATGCCGCATCAAAAGCCGCTATGCGTATTTATGGGGAGTCTTTACGTGGGGCGCATAAGAAAGACGGCGTGAAAATTAATGTCATCTGCCCGGGCTTTATTAAAACGCCGCTGACCGATATGAATGACTTTCCCATGCCCTTTATAATGGAGCCAGAAAAAGCTGCGGTGAAAATTGCACGTGCTTTGGATAAAAACCGTGGGCGCATAGCCTTTCCGTGGCCGACTTATTGGTTTTCTGGATTTATTGGCTTGCTGCCATCATCATGGGCGCTTGCGCTCTTATCACGTTTCCCAAAAAAGCCCGCTATCACTGGGCTCTCATCGGACCGATAAGTTCACCACCTAATAAATGTAAGTGGTAATGGGGGACTTCTTGTCCGCCATAAGCCCCTGTATTGGCAATAGAGCGAAAGCCTTCTACGGTCAGGTCGTTTTCTTGCGCAATGAGAGCGGCGCTTTTATAAAAGCCAGCCACTTCTTCGACGCTACCATTAAGGCCAAAATCAACAATGTCGGTATAGGCGCCTTTGGGAATAACCAAGATATGAACTTTGGCTTGAGGGCTGATATCGTTAAAGGCAAGAACATGCTCATTTTCGAACACTTTATCGCAGGGGATTTCAGCGCGTAAAATTTTTGCAAATATATTATTAGGGTCATAGCGCATTGTTAGGGCGATCCATTTTAAACTGGGGGTGGGTGTTTATAGTTTCGGGCCTTTGGGCGCCGAGTTATCAAGCGCGCCATCATCCATCTCAAAAGTAAGGCCTTCTAATTCTTTTGTAATTTTTTCTTCATAAATATCAGCTGAGACATGAAGAGAATTAAAAAGGGTGGCGCTTAACTGGCGCATGGCTTCGGATAAAATTTGCTGTGTATGGGGGGCAAGTCTTCGGAAGCTTCGGGCGACTTTATCGCTTTGTACTCTTAAGTCTTCATATGCAGCGTAATTGGACATGTAGTTGTCTTCGCCATGGGGCTCTTTATAACAATTAGCGGCATAGTCAAATATATTGGTATAGGAATTGGCGGGCATCACGGTAAAGACATGCTCAGCTATATACAGGCCTTCCTTATCCATATGGGTAATAATATGGTTGAACTTCTCAGTTAGGCCGTTAACGTTAACTACTGTATTATTAAGGCGGTCTAAATCGCCGTCTTTGCAGCTACTCATGGCCAGCTTTACAGCAGAATTTGTCCATTGCTCAGGATCGTTATCGTACATTTCATTGAACAGATCTGTTACAGACATGGTGCTTTCCCCTTATATATTTTTATAGCTATGGGGTCATTTTTAATAGGCTGAACGCTTTCTGTCAAATGGTTCCTAAAAAATGCGCTGGACGTGCTTGTATAATTGCCTTTATCGTGGCTTCAGCGTATAAATAATGACTATTATTATTTACGATAAAAAAATTAGCTTCTATATAAGGCAGACAGACGATGAAAACGGTTAATGAGATCCGCAATACTTTCTTAGATTATTACAAAAAGCACGGGCATACAGAAGTCTCATCTTCGGCGCTTGTGCCGCAGAATGATCCGACTTTAATGTTCACCAATGCGGGGATGAACCAATTTAAAAACGTCTTTATTGGCGCGGAAGAACGCAATTATACGCGCGCGACAACATCGCAAAAATGTCTGCGTGCAGGCGGCAAGCATAATGACCTTGAAAATGTCGGATATACAGCGCGCCACCATACTTTCTTTGAAATGCTTGGTAACTTTTCTTTCGGTGATTATTTCAAAGAAGATGCGATTGCCTTCGCATGGGAAGTGGTCACGAAAGAATTTGGCCTTGATAAAGATAAGTTATTAGTCACCGTCTATCATGAAGATGAAGAAGCCGCGACGATTTGGAAAAAAGTCTCAGGTTTAAGCGATGATAAAATCATCCGCATCTCCACCAGTGATAATTTCTGGTCAATGGGCGATACAGGCCCATGCGGCCCTTGTACAGAAATATTTTACGATCATGGCGAAGACATATGGGGCGGCCCTCCGGGCAGTGCTGACGAAGATGGCGACCGCTTTATTGAGATTTGGAACCTTGTCTTCATGCAATATAACCAATTGGAAGATGGCAGCCGCGTTAATTTGCCTAATCCATGTATTGATACAGGCATGGGGCTTGAGCGTTTAACCGCGACGCTTAATGGCTCTAACTGTAACTACGATATTGATATTATGCGCGACCTGATTGAAAAATCAGCGGAGCTTACAGGCGTAGACCCCGATCATAAAGATCATTATGTGTCGCATCGCGTTATTGCTGACCATATTCGCGCGACATCGTTTTTATTGGCTGATGGTGTTATGCCGTCTAATGAAGGCCGCGGCTATGTGCTGCGCCGTATTATGCGCCGCGCTATGCGTCATGCCTATTTGCTGGGCGGTACAGATGCCATGCTTTATAAAATCGTCCCGACATTAATGAGCTCTATGGGCGATCATTTCACTGAATTGCGTCGCGCAGAAAGCTTAATTACTGAAACGCTTAAAATGGAAGAAAAACGCTTCCTGACGATGCTTGATCGCGGTATGAAATTGCTCGATGCGGAATCGGCGAGCCTAAAAGCAGGGGATAGCCTATCTGGCGACGTAGCCTTTAAGCTTTATGATACATATGGCTTCCCGCTTGATTTAACCCAAGACAGCTTACGTCAGCGCAAAGTTGGCGTTGATAATGATGGTTTTGATAGCTGCATGAACGCACAAAAAGCTAAAGCCCGCGCCGCATGGAGCGGTAGCGGTGATGCGAAGCTTGAGCAAGTTTGGTTTGATATTGAAGATGAGATTGGCGCGACGGATTTCTTAGGCTATGAGACCAACCAAGCCGAAGGCGTCGCCAAAATATTGTTGAAAGATGGTATGCGTGTTAAACGCGCTGAAAAAGGCGATGAGATTATGCTCGTCACGAATCAATCGCCATTTTATGGTGAAAGTGGCGGTCAGACTGGCGATATGGGCTGTGTTTCAGGTCCTGAAGGCAAAGCGGATGTGAGCGATACCAAGAAAGTCCTTGGTAAGATAACCGTTCACAAATTAACCGTTACAGAAGGCGCATTAAGTGTCGATGATACGCTCGTGATGAGCGTTGATGGTGCGCGTCGCAGTAATATTCGCGCTCATCACTCCGCCACGCATTTACTACACGCTGCTTTGCGTCAAGTTTTGGGTGATCATGTCACGCAAAAAGGCTCATTGGTTACGGCTGACCGTTTACGCTTTGATATTGCCCAGCCCGTACCGCTTACGGCCGAGCAAATTAATGTGGTTGAACGCCTTGTGAATGATGAAATTCGCGCGAATACCGAAGTCATTACCCGTTTAATGGATAAAGAAGAAGCAGTTGAAGCGGGCGCTATGGCTCTATTCGGTGAAAAATACGACGAAGAGGTGCGCGTCTTAACCATGGGTAGCCAAGATGATCAGGGCCGTTATTTCTCTGTTGAGCTATGCGGCGGTACACATGCGCGTCGTACAGGCGATATTGGCTTGTTAAAAATCCTAAGTGAAGGGGCGGTATCCTCAGGCGTTAGACGTATTGAGGCTGTAGCAGGCGAAGCGGCTTTGGCTTATTTCAATAAGCGTGATGCGCAAATATCAGCCATTGCTGCGCGCATTAAAGCAACGCCAGAAGACGTGGCAGGCCGCGTTGATCAATTACTTGAAGAACGCAAAAAAATGGAAGCTGAAGTCGCCCAGTTACGCAAGCAAATTGCTTTGGGTGGCGCCGAGAGTGGTAGCGCGGAAGATGAAGTCAAAACTATCGCTGGTGTAAGCTATATCGCGAAAGTTTTAGAAGGCTTCCCACCGCGTGATTTAAAACCAATGGCGGATGAAATGAAAGCCCGCATCGGCTCAGGCGTTGTCGCTTTGATTGCAACAAATGAAGGCAAAGCGTCTATTGTCGTTGGCGTGACCGATGATTTAACGGATCGTATTAGCGCGGTTGATTTAGTCCGTGTCGGCGCAGAAGCGCTGGGCGGTAAAGGTGGCGGCGGTCGCCCTGATATGGCACAAGCCGGTGGGCCTGACTGTGGCGCAGCCAATGATGCGGCCTCAGCCATTGAAAAGAATTTGGCGAGCTAAGTAAGCGCTAACGGACTTCTTTATTGACATAAAAGAACGCAATTGCTAGTGTTCTTTTATTCAATGGGGAAAATCAATATGCACGATACAGAGATTGCTTCTTTACAGCAGCGCACGCGTGATGAAATCGGTAGTCTGTGGCAGCCGCAAAACCTTGCTTTGCCGCATTTACCAGTACTGCTTGGTGCGGTAAATAATCAAACGCCCTTTAATAATGCCGCAACATTAACGTCAAAATTTAGCACGGCGTCTTGCCCGGCTGATGTGCGCGTTATTGCCAGTGCGCAAGATGCACGATTCATCACGGATCAGGGGCTGTATTGCGAAGATTTACCCATTAAATTACCAAATACAGACTATCGCATTCCACAAATAATCTGGGATAATTTCGGTGATTTACTCGCGCAGGAAATAGATTTAGAACGCCTGATTAATCCGCATTTAGCTAGCCAATATATTTATCTAACCGTGCAGCAAAGCATAGTAAAAAAAGATAATACGCATCGTCCATCAGGTGTGCATATTGACGGGTTTCAAAAGCCGATAATTATACCGCAGCCTATTCAGCATCAAGTTTCAGTTTGCAATATTGAACCCACTCAATTTTATGCAGCGGCGCTAGCGCAAGACCCTTCTAATTTGACCAAGAAAGAATTGTTTAATGCGCTCGCGCAGCACTGCACGGGCATTGAGCCATACCGCCCACCTGCATATGAATTACATTTATTAAACGCTTATTGCCCGCATGAGCCGGCACAGGCTTCAATGGAGGGCTTTAGAAGTTTTGTGCGCTTTAGCGCCTCATCTATTCCCTTTATGGGGCAAGATAACACGCGTAACGAGCTGTTTGAGTATAAATGGAATAAACAAAATAAAGATGCCTTTTATAAAAGCATCACTAAACTAGAGTTTATATAAAGGGAATCACAGATATGGCTGAATTTGTCTATTGGAAAATTGGGGCGGATACGCAAATATTAATGAATGAGCAAGTCTATCTTGATTTTCGTGGGCGCGTTGAAACGCTTCATAATATTATGGGCGAGTATTTATCGCATGTGAAAGACCGCGAACCAGATGCACGACTTTCTGTTAACGGCTTTATGGGGCTTAACTATTATAACGCGCATAAAATGCTCACGCCGATATTCATGAACACCACGAATATTGATTTTGTTTTATCGAGTGGTTTGAAACGCCCAAAATTCACGGGGATTTTAACGAATTTTTCTGATGAAATTTATTACACGCGTGAAAATGCAGAGCAAATCAGCCTTGCGGGCATGTGTGTTGACTTTGATGCTTTGGAGGCTGATGGCGATATTAATGTGTATCAAAAGCCGCCGCATATTTATGAATGCCCAATTTCTGACATTGATGTTGATATGGATGGCTCAGGTCAGCTCTCAAGAATATATGCTGAGCATATTGCTGTGATAGAGCGCCCTTGTGATCAAGATGCTGATGGTCAATTTAATGACCAAGATAAGTTGATTATTTTGCCGCAAAGCATCACGTCACGTGAACAAATGGACGGGCAAGCTCTCAAACATGGCCGCGCAAAGTTCTCAACGCAAAAACGCCCCCATGGTGAAGCGTCTTATATTTATCCTTTTATTGGCGGGTGATCATGCGCTCTGCGCTTTCAGTTAAGCCGTTTCCGCGCGTAATTGTGGCGGGGTAGCTCTTTGTCCACCGCACAGGCTATGCTTTACACCTGTCGTGCTCGGCAGGGATGTTGGCAGGCCTTGTAAAACGCGAGCGGCCAAATAGGCAAAACCTTGTGCTTCAATGGCATCGCCATTATAGCCAAGCGCTTCAATTTTATGGACGTCACAGTTAAGGGTTTTTTCCAATTCAGCCATGATATAATCATTATGACGACCGCCACCACAAACATAGAGCGCCGTGGTCGTGTCTATGTGATGGGCAATACTGCGCACGGTGAAGGCGCTTAAGGTGGCGACCGCATCTTCAACACTAAGCGTGTTTATGCCGGCCGTGTCCCAAGCGTCACGATCGAGTGATTTTGGTGCAGGGCTATTAAAGTAAGGATGGCTGAGCCATTTCGCGATGAGATCTTCATTGGGCACGCCAGATTTTGCTATGATACCGCCCGTGTCGTATTTTATACTCTTCGCCGTTAAAAGATAATCATCAATTAAAGCATTACCAGGCCCCGTATCACAGGCGTAAAGGGCGTTATCTTCCGGGCCGTTTATTTGCGTGATGTTGCTAACGCCGCCAATGTTTAGAAAAGTGACGGGCAGGTTTAGCCCTGATTGCTGAGCCATGGCGCGATGATATAAAGGGATGAGCGGCGCGCCTTGCCCGCCAAGCGCCACGTCAGCACTGCGGAAATCATAAACTGTTTCTAGCCCAGTAAGCGCGGCCATTAAATCCGCATCACCGATTTGCAGGGTTTTGCCATTATCGGGATCATGGAATAGTGTTTGGCCATGAAAGCCTATGGCGTCAATGCGCAGCTTAGCGTTACGGGCCTGCAGGTCACGCACTAATTGCGCTTGAAATTCACTCATATGCCGCGCGGTTTCTTGTACAAAATCAAGGGATGCATCGCTTTGCCCTAAACAGGCGCGTAATTTATCGCGCAGATCATCGGGATAGGGGCATTCGATATAATCCAGCGCTTCACTTTGATCTTGGCCATTGGTTCTGAGCAGAGCGGCATCAACACCGTCTAAAGATGTACCACTCATTAGGCCGATAATATTATAAATGCTTGGCATTGCTATCGCTCTTTGTTAAATATCATATAGAGTATAATACTAGCATAAATACGATAGAACAGTAAATTTAACAGTAAGAAAGTATACTGGTTATGACGCAATATAAGTCCGATTTCCTTAATGTTTTACAGCAGCGTGGCTTGATCCACCAAATTTCAGATGCCGATGCACTGGATAAAAAACTCTGTGAAGGTATGCAAACGGCTTATTGTGGCTTTGATGCGACAGCTTCATCACTGCATATTGGTAATTTAATCGGCATTATTATGCTGCATTGGTTTCAAGAAACAGGTCACCGTCCTATAACGCTTATGGGGGGCGCCACGACAATGCTTGGCGACCCAAGCGGTAAAGAAGAACAGCGCCAGTTAAAAACCAAAGAAGAAATTGAAACAAATATTTCATCGATAAGAACAGCCTTTGAATCGTTTATTACATATGGCGATAGCGGCAATGGCGCGGCCATGGTGAATAATGCGGATTGGATGCTTGAATTTAAATATATTGAATTTTTGCGTGATTATGGCCGTCATTTCTCGGTTAATCGTATGCTCAGCATGGATAGCGTGAAGTTACGCCTAGAGCGTGAACAGCCGCTCAGCTTTTTAGAATTTAACTATATGATCTTACAAGCTTACGACTTTGTTGAGCTGAATAAACAATATGGCACGTGCTTGCAAATGGGTGGCTCTGACCAATGGGGCAACATGGTTGGCGGTATTGATTTGGGCCGCCGTATACGCGGTGAGGAGCTGTTTGTCGTTACTTGTCCGCTGTTAACCAAGGCTGATGGCACAAAAATGGGCAAATCAGTCAGCGGGGCTGTGTGGCTCAATGCTGATATGCTCTCCCCTTATGATTATTACCAATTTTGGCGCAATTGCGATGATGCTGATGTTGGCAAGTTGCTGCGTATATTCACGAAATTACCATTAGATGAAATTGCCAAAATTGAAGCGCTACAAGGCGCAGAGCTTAATGAAGGTAAGAAAATCCTTGCATTGGAAGCAACGAAATGGCTGCATGGGCTTAGCGCTGCGGATGATGCGCAAGAAACCGCACGCAAAACCTTTGAACAGGGCGGCGTTGGTGATGACCTTCCACGCATTGAAATTGCGCGCGCTATTTTAGAGGGCGGTGGCATGTCTGTTCTGGATGCTTTTCAAGAAAGTGGCCTTGCGGCCTCCGGCGGTGAGGTGAAGCGCCTGATTAAAGGTGGCGGCGCGCGCATTAACGGCAATTCTGTATCTGACATGGGCTATGTGATTTCAGCGTCTGATATTGATGGCGAGAATTGCATTAAATTATCATCAGGTAAAAAACGCCATGCGATATTGGTCGCGGTATAGGCGTTTTCTTCGATTACTTCGTCAGAGTCGGCAGCTCATTTATCGCATAACCTGTGCGATATTCGCCTTGCGGAATAGGCAGGCGATCGACAATTTTATCAGTGAGCGGTATGGCTAGGCCCGATACGGTTATACCTTGGGCAGCCATTATTTGCTGGCCTTCGACAATAGCCGCGCTCCAATTATTAAGGAAGCGATCTGTAAATCCTGCATGGTCAACAAATACATCTTTAATGCCGCAAGCGCCAATAAGCATGGCTTCACGCACGCTTGGATAATGCGTCGTGATTAACAAGCGGTTCTGCATAGGAATGCCATTGCGCATCATTGCGTGTAATGCGCCTTCTTCAGCCATGGTGATGTTATTGATTTTCCAGTCTCGATTTTTCATCAATCGATCGGGGACATCTAAACCTGCTGCAAAGTTATTACAGCCAGTGGCTAATGGGTTAAACTGTTTATCAAGAATGATACAGCCGACTTTTGTATTATCTGCGCTGCCTCGTGCGATATTGCGCGCGGCTTGCCCCCATTTTTGAAGCTCCGGTAAATAAGCTTTGTTCATCGGAATATCAAATAAATCTGTAAGTTTAAATGCTGGTGCGGTCATGCGCTTATCCTAACCCAAGTTTTTTTAAGGGAACGGATCTGATTTGTGGCGCTGGGCGTGTTACGCCGCCTTTGCCCCAATCTTCCAGCTCAGCATAGGCGATAGGCTGCGTAAAGCCAAAGCCAAGCGCTTGCCTTGCGGCGATGGCATTGAGTTCATGCAGCTGATCAAAGCCAAGATTAGGAGAAACTTGTTTTTCTAACGGAGTCATAAACATTGAAAGCTGCGGGTGTTTCGCCCCGATTAAGATACTGCCTGCTGTATCAAATGAGTCTTTCCAGCGCTTCACGCGCTCAGGATCAAGTTGATTTTTATCTGTGATAATTGTCTGTACCTGCGAGCCATGCGTGGTGACAAGGCAAGGTGAGCAGGGATAAAACGTGCTGAACATAATGGCATCTTTTAAAGCAACGCCCTTATTCGCAGCATTAACAATCGAGGCGACTTCCGCATGGGTTGTCCGGTCAAGGCGCCATTGGCGCCAGATCGGATCATCACCATCATAATCATCAGGCAGTTCAATACCTGGGACAAGGCCATTAACGCCAATGCTGAGTAATTCATTTTGCGGTGATATAATCAGGGCGGCTGTTTTTGTTGAAGGGTCTTGGCTGTATTTCTCAGCTATAGACTTGGCCATATTCAGCCAATCCTGTACGACGGCCTTGGTGAGTAAGAGGTGTTTCTTTACGAGCCCATTATAGGGATTAGATTTAACTGCACTCATTGACGCATCCTCAAATAGCTGTATTATTTGTCATATGCGAACAGTTTTACCGCGGCGGATTACGTAAAGTCAAGCATGGCATAGCGTTATAATCATTGGGCGTGTTTATTCGCTAAGCGCAACATCGAATGGTAGGTTCGTATCAAGCTGAACATAGCGCGCCCAGTTGCCACTCGCAACGCTATCAAGCGACGGCGTAGGTTGATCCATACGTTGACGGTAAATCCATAAATTACGCATCACCCGTTCAACAAAGCTGCGTGTTTCTGACAGCGGGATTAACTCAACAAATAATAAGGGGTCCGTTACATCCGCATAATGATTCTTCCATTTGCGTAAGTTGCCCGGGCCCGCATTATAAGCAATGGCGAGTGAGAATAAGTCCTGAGAAACGGCCGATTGTCCCATAAGCTGCTTAATATATTTTTGGCCGATTTCTAAATTTTCTTTAGGGTCTTTAAGCAAGTAACGGCCGAGTTTGCCGCCATAGCGTTGGTCGCCCGCGACATAGCTCGCCGTGCGGGGCATAAGCTGCATAAGGCCTGTTGCGCCACTTGGATTTTCTGCTGTTGGGTTAAATTCTGATTCTTGGCGAATAAAGGCATGGATTAAAGCCTTATCCATTTGATAACCATTTTTAGGCTCCCAGCCACCGACAGGGTAAAGCGCCGCATCATAAAGCGCGCCGCTTTTTGATTTGTAAGTATTGCCAAAGCGTAGGGCAAAAGAGGCCAGGCCATGTTTCAAAGCGTAAGCAAGCATGGCTTCACGCAAATCAGGGTTGGCGCCCGGATAAATTTGACGAAATTCTAATTCAGCTAAATCATATTGACCACTATTAACCAAGGCCAATGCACGGTTTGTGCTTTTTATCTTCAGCAATGTTTGCTCATGTTGTGCCTTATATTTAGGCGCTTCCCAGTTAAACTGTTTCACAGCGTCTTTACCCAAAGCACGCAAAGCAATCAAACCATAAAAAGTGCGAGGGTGCTGTGCGGCACTTAACAGCCATTTTTGATGGTTCGTCGAATTACGCAGCATTTTGTAGCTGCGCGCAGCCCAATAAGCACTGGCTGATTGAAGCCAGCCATTGGCGTAGTCTGAGCGCGCTGTTTTTGAAAAATAATTAGCCGCTTGAATATAATCTTCGTCCATCCATGCTGTTAAGCCTGCAACCCAGCCGGCTAAAGGTACGTGGACATTGCTTCTATTCCATGCGCTTTGCGCATAAGTGGCCGCTTGTTTGGTTTTGCCTTCATAAAGATAAGATGCGGCAATGCGCGCTGTTAGGTTATCAGCTTCAATGGCACTTAAGCTCGCCGTCGCGACGCTTTGATTCATGCGCTGAATGGCAAGGGTTGGCTGGCCTTGTGATAAATGGCGGTTGATTTGTTTGCTCAACGCTTTAACGGCGCGATTATCATTGGCGCTGCGTTTGGCGCGTTTTTGTCTTGTTGCGGTATCTGTGAGGTTTATCTCAAGCGAACCATGCATTTTTTTAGCAGGTTTTGGCTTCACCAAAGCGCCGTTATGATCCTGAGGTTTGCGGCCATTGGCCAATGCATAAACATCTTGTGCATTTGGGTGGTCGCTATATTCATTCAGCCATGTAGAAAGCTCGCGAAAGCTTGATTTATATTTTGTTGGATGCATGTAGCGTTGAAATTGAACATGCCCCATTAATTTTGGATCTTCGATCTTGCGTATAAGTTCATCGGCTTTTGCCCATTGGCCTGACTTTTGATACTCAAATATACGGCTATAGTTACGAGTGTCACGGGCGCTTAAATTGGAGGCCCGTTTTTTCTGCGTTTTTGGTGTCGCTTGCGTAATCAGTTTTGTCGGGCGCTTAATCGGTAAGGTCATTTCAGAATGGTTTGAAAGCACTTCCGGCGCAGGGCGCGCATTATCAGCGGCGATAAGCGATATTTTATTCAGTTTAGAAATGACGACGGATTTAAAGATCTTATTTGGGCGAGAAAGGGGACGAATCGAAAGCGGTGCCCCTTTATCAAGAGCACGGATCTTTACGTCTATCTCTGTCGTGTCCGGTCGTGCCTTCGGAAAAACTACCGAGGAAGCCATAGAGTGGGTACCTATACATATAATAGCTATGCATAAAGCGCCCAAAGCACTAATGGCCATTAAATTGGCACGTCCGAAGACGTCTGTTTTTATTCGCATGAGCAGAGTTTTAGCATAATCTGAGCTTATGTCCAGCTTTATCCGCAAAGCCCTTGAAATGCTACACAAATTTAGGGTGCAGGCAGGCTTACAAATTAAGCGATTATTGCATGAATAGACCTTATCGGGCGCTGTGTTAATGGAGCTTTAAGCGTCTCTGAGCTTGTCTTGAACCTCTAATAAGTCCTGCCAAAAGAGCTTTTTCTGCTTCGCGGAGCCTAAGAATAGGGCGGGGGCGTAGCTGGGCATAACCGCTATATCAAGCGGCGCTTTGTTTTCAGTGTCTTCGATCTTCAAACTCTGCCAATTACCGCGTAATTTGTTAATATTGGTTTTGCAGTTGAGCATAGTCTTGCATGCTGTATTACCGAGTAATAAAATGACTTGCGGCTTAACCAGGGCGATATGCTTTTCTAAGAATAAGCGGCTCACTTCATTTTCAACATCTTGCGGTGTACGGTTCCCCGGTGGACGCCAGTTTAAAAAGCTCGCCGTGTAGGCACTGGCCGGAGCATCGGTGGCGTTTGCGCCATCCGCGGTTTTTTGTATTTGGTGATGAATGCCTTTTAACGCTAAATCGAGAACGAGGCGGTTATACCCAGCAAAAGGCGTGCCGCTGCGGTCTTCATCCTCACCCGGAATGTCATTGATAATCATCAGTTTGGAATGCGGATCACCTTCCGCAAAGACCATTTGTGTGGCGGTCTTTTTGATGCCTAATCCGTCAAAGCTGGCAATGGCTTGCTTGAGCTCATCGAGCGTGTGGACGTCTTTTAAGCGTGATTGAGCATTGATGATCGCCTCGGATTTACCAAGGGGCGTTACGGCTTGTTCAGCTTCGATGGCGGCTTCGGCATTGACTTCGGCGCGCAATTGGCTCGCACTAATCGGTTGACCTGAAGCGACAGCAGAGCCCGTCGTTGCTTTGGGTAAGAAGCTGCCTTTGTTTGCTTTCCAACTGGCCATATCATTAGCGTCGTCCGTACAGAAATCACGTACGCCGCTTTCAATGTAGAACTCTAAGGCGCCAATTAAGGCTGAGTATTCTATTGCTGTGGCTTCAGACATATTAACAATCAAAAAAAGTATAAATTCATCATAGGGATATTAATATTTATAGGGTAGAATATGAAGAGAAGACAAGTGAAAACAAGGAAATATACATGGTTGATACACTAGCGCCTATTCGATCTGATCGCGAATCCATGCCCTATGATGTGGTTATCATTGGCGCTGGGCCATCGGGATTGTCCTGCGCGATACGCCTAATGCAGCAAGCGAGCGCAGCGGGCAAAGAATTAAGTGTGTGTGTCTTGGAAAAAGGCGCAGAAGTCGGTGCGCATATTTTATCAGGCGCCGTTTTTGAGCCGCGCGCTTTGGATGAGCTGATTCCTGATTGGAAAGAAAAAGGCGCACCACTAAACGTGAAAGCGCAAAAAGATTCCTTTTGTTTCCTGACAGCAAAGAAATCTTATAAGCTACCAACGCCGCCACAAATGAAGAACCACGGTAATTATATCATATCATTGGGTAATCTATGTCGTTGGCTGGCTGAGCAAGCCGAAGCTTTAGGCGTTGAAATATTCCCAGGATTCGCCGCCGCTGAAGTTCTCTATAATGATTCTGGCGCGGTTGTCGGCGTGGCTACAGGCGATATGGGGCTTGATGCAGAGGGTAATAAAACGCCGCAATTTGAACCCGGCATGGAACTCCATGCGAAGACCACGATATTCGCTGAAGGCTGTCATGGATCACTGACGAAAACCCTTATTGAGAAATATGATTTGCGTAAAGACTCAGACCCGCAAACATACGGTTTAGGTATAAAAGAGATTTGGCGCATTAGCCCAGATAAGCACAAGCAAGGAGAGATTCTTCATACCATTGGTTGGCCTGTTGATCGGGCTACTTATGGCGGCTCATGGCTATATCATATTGAAGATAATCAAATATCCATCGGCTATGTCGTTGGGCTAGATTACCAAAACCCTTATTTGTCACCTTTTGAAGAAATGCAGCGTTTTAAACATCATCCCAAAATAGCCGCATTATTAGAAGGCGGCGAGCGCTTGTCTTATGGCGCGAAAACATTGGTGGAGGGCGGCTATCAATCTATGCCTAAACTGACGTTCCCCGGTGGTGCTTTGATTGGTGATACGGCGGGTTTCCTTAATGTCCCGAAAATTAAAGGCAATCATACCGCTATGAAGTCGGGCATGATTGCTGCCGAACAAGTCTTTGCCATGCTTAGTGCGGACGAAGAGTTGGCTTATGGCGAAGAATGTACCGCTTACGAGGCGGCATTGAAGAAAAGCTGGGTATATAAAGAGCTACATAAAGTTCGTAATATTCGCCCCGGCTTTAATAAGGGCTTATGGTTTGGCCTTGTTCATGCGGCCTTCCAAAGCTTTGGTGGCTGGCTTCTGCCTTATACTTTAAAGAATCATGCGGATTATGCGCAGCTTAAAAAAGCGGCGGATTGTCCTAAAATCAATTATGCAACGCCTGATGGTAAGCTCAGTTTTGACCGCCTTTCTAGCGTTTATCTATCAGGGACGAACCATGCTGAAAACCAACCTGTGCATCTACAGTTAAAAGATAAAACCATACCCATAGGCAAGAACTTGCCTGATTATGCAGAGCCTGCGCAGCGTTATTGCCCTGCGGGGGTTTATGAGGTTTTAGAAGATGCAGACGGCAAGTCTTATTTCCAAATTAACGCACAAAATTGCGTTCACTGTAAAACATGTGATATTAAAGACCCTGCCCAAAATATTAATTGGGTCACGCCGCAAGGTGGTGATGGGCCTAAATATCCTAATATGTAGAAATGGTGGTTATTTTATGCTTTGCGTTGAATAATGATAACTATGATATAATTAAACTTAAATGACTTCTGTCTTAAGAGGTTCTGGCTCTAGATAAAATGAGAAAACACATGACGATGATAACTTCAATTATAGCCGCAGGCTTACTATGCAGCGGCTGCAATATTCATGATGCTATGCGTAATTCGATTTTTAACGTGTCGATGGCTGGTGAAGCGGGCATCGAACAAGAATACGCGCAAAACCCAGAGTTTAAATATAGAGCGCGCTCGCAAACAGGCGCTTATTTGTCCAGCCGTGTGGCGCGTATATCGAATGACTGGGAAGCGGCGAGCTATTATTTTGATCGGGTTGTTGACCAAGATTCTGAAGATTCTTCCGTGCGCTACCAAGCGATGGTTATGGCGATGAATGCAGGCCGCTATGATGAATCTATCCTACATGCTGATTTCCTTCTGGGTAGTAAAGATGTTAATGCGCTAAGTAATGTTATCGCGGCAATGGGCGCGCTGCGTGATGGTGACCTCAGGCCAGCACAAGCCGCATTGGAGCCCATGCCTGATGACGCATTGGCACAATTAATTAAGGGGCCAATGCAGGCCTGGGTTTATGTCTTTTTGGACAAGCCAGAATTGCTCGATGCATTAGATCTCTCGAAATCATTTGTTTTATATCAGGCGATTATTGCTGCTGATGTTGCGAATAAACAGGAATTAGTCGCCAGCCTCGCGGCAAAACCGGCTGATTTGGCCGAGCTGCCCCCAGCTTTGCAGCAGCAGCTATCAGTAATATTTAAACGCCGTGATGTGCAATATAAAAGCGCATTAATTGCCACAGACGGTACGTCTCAGCCTCGTGAAGTTTTGGATATCCGCGAAGGTGTCGCATGGGTTTACTATGATTTGGCTATGCCGCTTTACTTGCAATATCAAAATGAAACAGGCCGTCTGTTATTCCACATGGCACTCGCTTTAGTACCCGATTTAACAGAGGCGCGCATCCGCATCGCAGAATATGCGGCGATGAGTGGTCGCACAGATGAAGCGATACAAGTGCTGCAAAATGTATCACCAGAATCAGATTCTTATCAGTTGGTACAAAAGCTGATCGCTGAGCTTATGGTTGATAATGGTGAGGTAGAGCCCGCTTTAGATATCTTAGAAGCGATGGCTAAACAGCGAAACGATATTTCACTTTATGTTCAAATTGGCGGTATCTATGCCACACATAATAAACTTTCCAACGCCCTGAAAGCCTATAATCGCGCTTTAGAGATTGCAGAAGAAAACGGCGAAGAAGGTTATTGGCAGGTCTTTTTTGCACGCGGGCGTATTTATGACGCTATGGGCAATTGGCACAATGCAGAGGAAGATTTATTAACCGCGCTTAAATATCAACCAACGCAGCCCGTCATTCTTAATTACTTAGGCTATAGCTGGGCTGATCGCGGCGTTAATTTAGATAAAGCGCTTGAAATGATCGAGCAAGCTGTTGGTTTAGAGCCCAATGATGGCAGTATGCGTGATTCTCTGGGCTGGGTGTATTTCCGCCTAGGGTCTTATAAAAAAGCGACAGAACATTTGGAGCGCGCGGCAACATTAATGCCTTATGATCCCGTTGTGAACAGCCATTTAGGCGATGCTTATTGGCAAGTTGGTCGCCGTGCAGAAGCTGAGTTTCAGTGGAAACGTGCGCTAAATAATAATGAAGGTGATGAGAAGCTCACAACTGAGTTAGAAGAAAAACTTAGCCGTTATTAAGCCGTATCACTGGCGAGCATAGGCTCATAAATAAACACAGAACAAACGGCTTTTGTTGGTATGGCGTTAGCGCAGCTTAAAACACTCTCTATTCTGGCTCCTGCGAAAATTAATTTATTTTTGCACGTCACGGGACGGCGCGATGACGGTCTTCATCTTCTCGATTCTCTTGTCGGCTTTACAGATATTGGAGATGAAATAACCATTGAGCCTGCACAAGATTTCTCATTTCATATCACCGGCCCGTTTGCGCGCGATTTTCCTGAAGCCGAAAAAACGGCCTTGGCGGAGTCGGGTAATATTGTTGTAAAGGCGGCGCATGCGCTTGCGCAATTATCAGGACAAAGCCTTGAGTGCAAAATAACCTTACAAAAAAACTTACCTTTAGCCAGCGGCATTGGCGGCGGATCATCAGATGCGGCGGCTTGTCTGTGGGGGTTGATAAAATTATGGGGGCTGTCAGCGCAGGCACCGTTTATAGATGAGCTTTTACTGTCTTTGGGCGCGGATATACCCGTTTGCTTTTCGTGCAAAACAGCGCGTATGCGCGGTATTGGGGAGGCTATAGCCCCATTACGCAAATGCCCCGAAGTGCCGATTTTATTAGTGAACCCAAGGCAGCATTGCAGCACCGTTGATATTTTTAAGGGCTTTGAGCTGCCCGCAGCGGAACCCATTGAACGGTTAGGGGCGTTCGAGAATATAGGCTTTGATGATATCTACCAATTATCTGCGTTTTTAAAAACGGTTGATAATCATCTGTATAAGCCTGCTTTAGTACAGCAACCCATCTTAGCTGAAATTCTTAACGCATTAGCTGAAACCGAAGATGCTCTGATCGCCCGAATGTCAGGTTCAGGGGCGACATGCTTTGCCCTTTATGCGGATGAGAATGCCGCTCAGCGCGCTGCAGAGCAAATAATGGTCAATCATCCACAGTGGTGGGTAAAGATGGGCTGGCTTAATCGTCCTGTACGGTACTGATGTCTTTATGCGGGGCGGCTGTTTCGGCGCGATGAACACAAAGCGCTATAATCAATGCTGTTAGCAAGATAAACGCCCCCGCTTGGTGGCTCGCCGCAACAGGGATGGCTGCAGCGCTTAGTATAGTCGCCACGCCAAGGCTGATTTGTAGCAAAAGCGCACCGCCAACGGCAAAAGCTTTGCGGCTATAAGCGTAATACCCAATAAATATTGTGGTCAGCAAAGCAAGTAGGCGATGGGTGAATTGTACCCAGCCATGATTATTCAAAGGATCAAAATGAAGTTCTTGCGGCAGCCAATGACCGGGGCTCATCATCGGAAAATAATTGTAGATTTTACCAGCATCAAGACCAGCAACAAAAGCGCCCCAAATAATGGTGATGAATAATAAAGCAAGGCAAACAAGGCCATAACGGTCAATTCTGAATGTTGCCGGGTTTGTTTTAACGGGGGCATTAATCGCGCGCCCAGCCCAAACCAATAACCCAAAAATTAATACCGCCAAGCTTAAATGCGCTGCTAAGCGGAAATGCGATACGGAAGGGCGGTCAACAAGGCCGCTTTTTACCATTATCCAGCCCATAAGGCCTTGCGCGCCACCAAGTAAGAATAGGCCGATAAGCTTTAAAGCCCAACCTTTTGGTACGCGTTTCGTGGCAAGGAAGAAAACCAAAGGCACAGCAAAAACCAAGCCGATAAGGCGCCCCCATAAGCGGTGTAGCCATTCCCAGAAGAAAATTTGTTTAAAGTCAGCAAGGCTCATCCAGAAATGGACTTTTTCAAATTCGGGGCTGGTTTTATAAAGCTCATAAAGGCGAGTCCACTCGACCTCGTTTAATGGTGGTAAAGCGCCTGCAATTGGCCGCCACTCAACAATAGATAACCCTGATTCGGTTAGCCGTGTAATCGCGCCAATAATCGCCATTGTGAAAACCATAAAAGCACAGCTATATAGCCATAGGGCTAAGGCTCTATGTTGTTTAGGTTCTGCGCTTGCGGGGTTAGAGTTGGGTGATGCTGGGCTCTTCATAAATACGCTTTCCGATGCTTTGGATTTTATGGGTCACTAAATATAAGCCGCTTGCAATGACCAGTCCAGCGCCGATAAGCATAGAAATCTCTATTTTGTCATGGAAGATTAATGTGCCGAAAAGAATGGCCCAGACCATTTGAATGTAATGAAACGGTGCAGCTAAAGCAGGTGGTGCTTTGGCAAAGCCAAGGGCTAAGAAGACATTACCTAATACGCCTGACACAGCCACGCCACATAAAATTGTTATATCAATGGGCTTTAGAGCGCTCAGAGCGCTGGCCGAATCTGTTGTGAAGTAAATAATGCCGCTGAGAATAAGAACAAGAAAAATAGGGTAGTAAGCCGTAGCGAAGCTTGAATCGTTACTTTTCTGGCCAATAAGGCGTGCGCAGATTTGTGATGAAGATAAAAGCAGCGATGCTAAGAAATTACAGCATAATGCGAGAATATTATATTCGAAAGCGCCGCTTGTGAAGAAACTCCAAGGCTGTAGAGCTATAAACACGCCGCTTAAGCCAACGATAATAGCCATCCAATTAGGCAAAGAGACTTTTTCTTTAAGTATCAGGGCGCTTAATATTGCGGAGAAAGCAGGGGCAGTGAAGGCGATTGTATAAAAAATAGGCAGCGGCAAATACTGAATACTATAGATTGCTAATAAAAACTGGCAGCTAATCAACGTCGCGCGGAGCGATTGCAGTTTTGGGACGCTGGTTTTTACTATGCGCAAACCGCCACCAAACGGTATATAGGCGCTCATCAGCGCGACGCCTAAAATACTGCCGGCAAATAAAATCATAAAAAATGAGTAGTCTTGCATGAGCCATTTATAGCCCGTGTCGCCAAAGGCAAACATAGAAAAACCTAGAAAAGCGTATAAAAGCCCCCAGAGGTGAAAGGACTTGTCGTCATTGGAGTGGCCGGACATTAGAGACATAATTTGTCTTTCTTTGTATTATTCAGAAACGCTTTTATTTGCTTACGTAAGACCTGTATCACCGAAAACTTGGAGTAATTCAAGTGAAAACTTGAAACGCTCTAGCGTATCATCAATATTCGGTTTATATTTAATTTCAAATATAAATACAACATCACTTAAATAAAACTCAACAGCAAAAGCGGCGATATATATATTATGAATGATACGACAAAAGATGCACCTGATGATGGCCTAAGATACGACAAAATGGTTGAAACCGCCTTGCGCAGTGTGGTTAGAACTGTTGTCGAAGAAGTTATCGCTCGCGATGGTTTGCCAGGGGAGCATCATTTTTACATTACGTTTAATACGGATTATCCAGGCGTGCAAATCCCGTCTTATTTGGCGGAGCGCTACCCGGGTGAAATGACGATTGTTCTGCAATATCAATTCTATGACTTAAAAGTCGATGACCAACAGCTTGAAGTGACTTTGTCGTTTAATAGCGTGCCAGAGCATTTGATTATTCCGATGCAAGCCATTAGCATTTTTGCTGATCCATCGGTTAATTTTGCCTTGCAATTCCAGCCTTTATCAGAAGAAGATGCAGGCTTTGATCCTGATGATGATCCAGACCGCATCGACGTTACTCAGCCTTCCGCAGATAAGCCAAAAGAAAAAGAAGAAAGCGGCGCTGGCGAAGTGATCTCTTTGGATAAGTTTCGTAAAAAAGACTAAATAATAGGCTGTAGCTATGCTGGGTCATTTTCTTAAGTTTAATCGATTAAGCATCCCTGACCCTAAAGCCGCGCCACAAACGAATAAAGTTCTGGCGTGGGTTTGGTTTTTTTCAAAGCCTTATAAATGGGAACTTGGTGCCTATGGGATTATGCATCTTATGCGCCAGATTCTGTTTATGTCGAGCACTTTATTTATCACGAAAATCGCTGAAATTTATGAATCGGGCCGTGTGCACGACCACCCCTCTCTGCCTTATTATATTTTAGGGGTCTATTTTGCGCTTGCTATGCTGTGCTATGCTTTATGGCCGCTAATATTAAGGCGGACATCCATTAATGACAAAACATCCCGTGAATTTAGTATGTATGCAATTCGCCATTATATGGGGATGTCGCTATCATGGCATGAATTGTCGGGTTCTGGTGGTAAAATGCAACGTATCACCACGGCACGGGCGGGTTTGTTTGAGTTGTTTCAAAGCTTTTTCTGGGATGGCTCTGAATTTCTGGCGATTTTTATCAGCGTTCTTATCTCTGTTTATTTCATGGATATGCCCGTTTACTTTATTATCCCTATATACGGCTATATTATTAGTTATTTATGGGTGTCTTATGTGACGGGTAACTGGCTACTTAAGCCGACAAATGCTTATTTTAAAAGCTTGGAAACCCTGAATTCGAAAGTCTATGAATTTGTGAACTCCATTGCGATGGTAAAAGTTTTCAATCTGCAAAATTATTTGATGCGCGCGGGCTCTGAGAAAGAAATAGACAGTCACCACAACCAGATGCGCGCGGCGTGTTTTCGGGGCGTACGTTGGGCGTTAACGGATATCATCGCTACGCTGTGGATCGTGGGCGTGTCTTTTTTATGCTTGTTTGAAGTCAATCGCGGTAATATGAGCATCTCGGCTTTCGTTATGGTGGTTTTATTTATGAGTAATATATGGAACCGTTTGGGCAGCTTTACACGCATGTATGGCAGCCTTATTGAATATTATACTGCTGTTAAACGTCTAGTGAATAATTTGGCCACGAGGCCCTCGATTACAAATGCTGACAATGCACAAGACCTTGTTGTTTCAAGGGGGGCGATACATTTTAACCATGTGAACTTTAATTATAGTGAGACGCAATCTATTCTTAAAGGTTTAGATTTAGCGATAGCGCCGAAGGAGAAAATTGGATTAATAGGCGGTTCGGGCGCAGGAAAAACAACGCTGGTAAAGTTGCTGGTTCGTTTTTATGATGTTGAGCAAGGCGCGCTAGAAATTGATGGCCAGAATATACAGGATGTAACGCTTGAATCCTTGCGTCAAAATATTGCAATAATCCCGCAAGATATCACGTTGTTTAACCATAGCGTCTTAGACAACATTCGCTATGGGCGTATGGAAGCCGATGATGACGCCGTGATTGAGGCGGCCAAAAAAGCGGCGGCACATGATTTTATCAAGGACTTACCCGATGGCTATAATACTTTCGTCGGGGAAAGCGGCGTTAAGTTATCAGGCGGCCAGCGCCAGCGCATCGCCATTGCACGCGCTATATTAAAAGATGCGCCGATACTTATCTTGGACGAGGCGAGCTCGGCGTTAGATAGCGAAAGCGAACAGTTGATTCAGCAAAGTTTGAAAGAATTAATGGTTGGCAAAACGGTCATAGCGATTGCACATCGCCTTTCAACAATAAACCATTTAGATCGTTTAATTATCATGGATAAAGGGCAAGTGGTTGAAGAGGGTTCTCATGCCGAGCTGCTTAAAAAAGATGGGCTATATAGCCGGTTATGGACGATGCAATCAGGTGGATTCTTAAGCGTTGAATCTGAATCTGTGTCAGATCCGACGGCTTAAACACATTTATATTTTAGGTGCTGTTGGTTTTTTCTTGGTCTCATCAAGCTTTCCATCCAATTGCTTCATTTCGTCTTGTAGACGTGTAAATGATTCAGTGCTTTCGCCAAAGAAAGCTGTGCCTTGGGCGCAGCTGCTCATCGCGGCGGCGGTTACAAATTTATCCCAATATATTTTTAATTTTGTTAATCCAGTTGTTTGGCTTGGCGTTTTGTTGGTTTGCATCGTCTTGTCCCTTATACATTTTGATTGTAATCGGTGTGCCGTCTTGTAGGCCATGGGCATCACGTAATTTACGGTCGGCCATTAATTCTAATATGCCATGAAATGGCGGGTATGTGCCGTCAATACGGCGAACATGCCACGCATCAAATGTCTCTTGCGTATCTTCATTGGTTACAACGCAGCGCCAAGCTTGTGCAATGCCTTTACGTTGATTGTCATTTTCGTCCCATGGAGCAACAACATTTTTTTCAATGGCGTCGCGCGGGATAGAGAAGGTTGGCGTAAACATGCCTGTGTCTAATTTGGCGACACGATCACCTTCGCCAGCAAGGCTATCAAGATCATCGGGGAATTCTGTTATCACGCAGTTCAAGGAACCGGGCTCTATATGGCCAGGCTCTGTACTCGTTGCCAATGGCCAATCTTCAGGTGCGCCCTCAATTTGGTCTCGGCCAGGGAATATCATGCGACTGAAACGGCCTTCGCCCGGCTGAACAACGGCTTTAAACGTTAGGCAAAGTGTGTTTTGTGTTTGATCTGACATGTTTTTTCTTCCTGCTCTATAACAATAATGAAAGGACATTACCATAACAAAACAGAAAAATCAATAATTATGTAAAAAGGCGAGCTCTGTGCTCTTAACGCTATTCTTTTTTAGTCGCCGGTTTTTTCTTTGCCGGTGATTTAGCCTTGGCTTTAGCTTTAGCTGGTGCCTTAGCTTTGGCCTTGGTTTTTGCTGGTGCTTTAGCCTTTGCAGGGGCTTTGGCTTTTCTTGGGTTGTTTTTCTTTTTCTCTATATCTTCGGCAATCACGGTAACGGCGCGATTAATGCCAATTTCCATTAGGTCATCATCCTTAGGCAGAGAAACAAACTTACCCTCATATTTCAAATAAGGGCCAAAGCGGCCAATGCCCGCCATAATCATTTCACCCGATTCTGGGTGAATGCCAACATCACGGGGAAGAGCGAGCAAAGATAGGGCGCTTTCTAATGTGACATCGTTGATATTTGTGCCTTTAGGTAGGCCTTGTCGTTTAGGCTTTTCTTTTTTCGGCTTCGCGGCTTTTTTGGCCTTGGCTTTCGGCTTTACAGGCTTGCCTTCTTTTTTGGCTTTTGCAGCAGCGGCGCGATCTTTTTTCGCTTTTTCAGCCTTTGCAATTTTTTCTGCAGCAGCGAGTTCAGCAGCGGCAGCGGCTTTTGCGGCTATTTCTTCTTCGGTTTCCTCAGGCAAATCAATTTGTACATAAGGTCCATAAGGGCCACGGCGCAATGATACTGTGCGTCCTGTCTCTGGGTGCGTACCAAGAATTTTAGGGCCTTCATTGGCGTATTTCGCCGCATCAGGATCATCCGCATTATCTTCTTCGGCTAATTGACGTGTAAATTTACAATCTGGGTAATTAGAACAGCCAACAAAAGCGCCAAATTTACCGAGTTTCAACGAGAGGCGACCATCAGCGCAGCTTTTACATTTGCGTGGCTCTGGGTTTTCTTCCGTTGGCTTAAAGAAGTGCGGGCCAAGTACCGCGTCAAGATGGTCAAGAACTTCAGTGATTGTCAGGTCTTTGGTCGCGTCAACAGCAGGTTTAAAGTCACGCCAGAATAAGGCAAGCGCATCCGTCCATTTAACAGCGCCCGTAGAAATTGCATCAAGCTGATCTTCGAGGTTGGCTGTGAACTCATAATCAACATAGCGCTTGAAATATTCAGTCAGGAAGCTGGTCACCAAACGGCCGCGATCTTCAGGGTAGAAGCGACGTTTTTCAATGCGCACATAGCTGCGGTCACGCAAAACTTGCAAAACAGAAGCGTAAGTTGATGGGCGGCCAATGCCTTTTTCTTCCATGGTCTTCACAAGGCTTGCCTCAGAATAACGTGGTGGCGGCTGTGTGAAGTGTTGGTCTGGCGTAACGCCATTGGTCTTCAATGAATCTTTTTCCTTAAGGGCAGGCAATAGACGCTCTTTACTATCATCTTCTTGCTCACTGCCTTCTTCGACTTCTTCGCGATATAAGCGCATAAAGCCATCAAAAGCGACGGTTGAGCCGACGGCGCGTAGGATAACATCATCTGTACCATCTGAAATATCAGCGCTGACGCGGTCAAGTATGGCTTGCTCCATTTGTGAAGCCATCGTGCGCTTCCAAATTAACTCATAAAGCTTGAGCTGTTCAGGCTCAAGGTAGCGAACGAGCTCTTTCGGTGTGAGGCTCAAATTTGTTGGGCGGATCGCTTCGTGCGCCTCTTGGGCGTTCTTAGCTTTGGATTTAAACAAGCGAGGTTCATCAGGCAAATAGTTGTTGCCATAGTCATTAACAATCTGCGCGCGACATTGGTCAACCGCATCTTGTGATAATGTCGTACCATCTGTACGCATATAAGTAATCAAACCAACCGCTTCGCCGTCTATGGTCGTGCCTTCATAAAGCTTTTGCGCAGTGCGCATAGTTTGCTGAGCGCTCATGCCGAGTTTACGGGCGGCTTCTTGTTGTAATGTTGATGTAATAAATGGCGCGTAAGGGTTACGGCGCACTTGCTTTTTGACAACTTTTTGAATGGAGAGCGCTTTATTTTCAATGCGCGCTACGGCGGCGAGGGCTTGTTCTTCGCTGCCTATATCAAGCTTACTTAAGCGATTACCCGATAAATGCGTGAGGCGCGCTGAAAAAGGAGCGCCTTCTGGCGTTTGAAGAGTAGCTTGAATGCTCCAATATTCTTGGGCATTAAAGGCTTCAATTTCAAATTCACGCTCACAAACGAGGCGTAGAGCCACAGATTGTACGCGGCCAGCTGATTTTGAGCCGGGTAATTTGCGCCATAAAACAGGCGAAATATTAAAGCCCACTAAATAATCAAGGGCGCGGCGCGCTAGATAAGCGCGCACTAAAGGATCATCAAGTTCACGCGGCGTTTCAAACGCTTTGGTCACGGCATTTTTTGTGATCTCGTTAAAGCTTACGCGAAAAATCTTTTTATCTTTAAGGAGCTTTTTTTCTTTGAAATGCTCGAGTAGATGCCAAGAGATCGCTTCACCTTCACGATCCGGATCGGTTGCGAGATACAATGCTTCAGCGTCTTTAAGCTCGGTTGTTAGGTCTTTTAAGGTTTTGCTAGAGCGCCCACTAATTTCCCATTTCATCGCAAAATCATTTTCAGGGTCAACCGAACCATCTTTCGCCGTTAAATCACGAATATGCCCATAAGATGCCAGCACCTTATAATCTTTGCCAAGGTATTTTTCGATCGTCTTGGATTTGGCTGGTGATTCAACGATAACAAGATTTTTAGCCATTTAATAGTTACTCCAATAAGCTAATGCGGTTGCCACTATGGCGAAGTATTCGTCCTCCGAGTTCCATTTCCAACAGGATTGTTTGGACTTCGGATATATTGAATTGACATGTTCTAAGCAATTCGTCAACAGTTACTGGCATATGAGATAGGTTTGTTACAAGATGATTCTGGATCGACTCCCGTTGGTCGGCTCTTGTTTCTGTTGGTTTTTTTTGTGAAATATCGCCGTCATCGATAATAAATTCGCGCTGCGTTTCAGCAAGCTCACCCCCAAATCGAGCCTTGTCGAAAGTCGTGAAGTTGTTGAGGTTATCAAGGATATCCTCAGCGCGTTCCACCAATATAGCGCCGTCACGCAAAAGGCTGTTTGGCCCTTGACCGCGCGGGTCGCTTGGGAAGCCCGGCACCGCAAAAACATCGCGGCCTTGCTCGGCAGCATAACGCGCTGTGATTAATGAGCCTGATTTTCTGGTGGCCTCCACGACAAGCGTACCGAGTGAGGCGCCTGAAATGATCCGATTGCGACGCGGAAAGTGCCGCGCTAAAGGCTCTGTTCCCCATGGGCTTTCGGCGATTAATGCACCATTTTCAATTATGTCTTGATAGAGTTTTGTGTTCTCGAGCGGGTAAATTACATCCGCGCCGCCTGCAACAACGGCAATCGTTCCTGTTGTAAGGCTGGCTTCATGTGCCGCTGTGTCTATGCCGCGCGCCAACCCTGATATAATAACCAAGTCTTCTGCGCCCAGTCCCTTAACAAGCTTTTTTGTCAGCTTTTGCCCATTAATAGAGGCATTGCGCGCGCCGACAATAGCGATCATTTTTCTGTTGAGTAAATCTGTACGGCCAAGCACGGTGATGATGGGCGGCGCATCTTTTGTTTCCGCAAGCTGTCGGGGGTAGTTGGGATCTTGTGGTGTGAGCACGCTTCCGCCTGCGCGATCAATATGCGCCATTTCATCTTCTGCGCGCGATCGTGAAAAGGCGATTAGTGGTTTTTTGCGTCCACCACGCTTAGCGAGCTCTGGCAATATATCTAAAGCTTTTTGAGCGCTGCCGTAGCGATTGATAAGTTGGTAAAACGTTACAGGGCCAATATTATCGCTGCGCGATAAGCGTAGCCACGCTAAGCGCTCTTGCGGGCTTAGGGGCTTGGTGGTGTTCTGCTGTGAATAATCAAATAAACCCAAGATTTTATCCTGTCATATTTTATAGTCGAGCCTCTCTATAATGTGGGCTAGGCTTAAAATAGCAAGCGTTATTTTCTTAAGCGGGGGTTGTGTTGGTTTTCTTTTTGCCAATCTTGGGTTCCGTGCCGTTAAGGAGGCGTTTGATATTTTGGTGATGTTTCGCCCAGATTAAAACGGTAAAGAGGACGCAAGGTAAAGTGATGCCGAGCACGTCACCATAAAATATCTGTGCAAAAATTGGCGCGGCCAGTATGGCGATTAAAGCGGAAAGCGATGATATGCGGCTAATAAGCGCACAAACAAGCCATGTCAGGCAGCATAAAAGACCAATGAGGGGCAGGGCGGCGAGCAAGCCGCCTAATGTTGTAGCAACACCTTTGCCGCCTTTAAATTTCAGCCATATGGGGAAGCAGTGGCCAATTACGGCCGCTAAAGCGGTCGCGATATAGAGTGATTGTGCCGTAAAGCCGTCAGTAGGCGTAAGGGCGGTGTAATGAAGTAGGGTGGCTGCAAGCCCCGCGGCAATCGCGCCTTTTCCGCTATCCAGTAGTAAGGTGATGAGGGCTAGGGGCTTATTGCCTGTGCGCAGCACATTCGTCGCACCAATATTCCCAGAGCCAATCGCGCGAATATCGCCATAGCCAGCCAGTCGTGTAAGGACTAAGCCGAATGGAATAGAGCCAAGGCCGTAGCCTAGAGCTAAAAAGATCAAGATATTCATAGATAAGCGCTCCCACGTTTATTATTATTTTTATTTATTATTTTCTAGTAGCCAGTCCAATATCGCCATGCGCGCAGGGATGCTATAGGCTACTTGCTGACGGATCATGCTATATTGTGTGTCATCAGCCAGTGCGCCATCAATTTCAACGCCGCGATTCATCGGGCCGGGATGCAAGACAATCACATCGCTCTTGGCGGCCTTTAAGCGTGCGTGCGTTAGACCATAATCGTTAAAATAGGCTTGATCTGATGTTATTAGGCCTTGCTGCATGCGTTCTTTTTGTAAGCGCAGCATCATCACAACATCGCAGCCTGCAATGCCTTCATCTAGCGATGTGAATGTGCGGGCATTATCGTAAGAAACGTCTTGTGGCATTAAATATTCAGGGGCGACAAGATGCAGCTCCGCGCCAAGGCGGCTCAGCAGCGTCGCGTTTGAGCGTGCGACGCGACTATGGGCAATATCACCGCAAATCGCGATTTTAAGGCCAGCAACATCGCCTTTATTTTGTTGTATGGTCAGTAAGTCTAATAGGGCTTGGGTAGGGTGCGCGCGGTAGCTATCGCCCGCATTGACCACAGGGCAATCCATAAAGCGCGCAACGGATCGCGGCGCATTATATTCGCTGTGACGCATAATGAGTAAGTCAGGGCGCATCGCGGCGAGGGTCTCTATTGTATCGTCAAAGCTTTCCCCTTTGCTCAGTGAGCTTGTGGCGCTATCCCATTGAATGAGGTTGATGCCAAGGCGCAAGGCGGCCATTTCAAATGAAATACGTGTACGGGTCGAGTTTTCAACGAAAAAAGAAATGCCGGTTTTGCCGCGATGGCGATCTGAAATATTGGTTTTGTTTGTGATGGCGGTATTAAATTCCCGCGCGCGGCGCATTATTTCATGGATGGCTTCGGTGCTTAAATCATCAATATCGCGCAAATGCTGAATGTTTTTATTCATAGTCTGTCCACTTACCCTTTGGCCTTTGACCTTTGGCGCTTCTCTACGTTGTATGCGTAGATAGGCTCTATATATGTTCTGGATTATCTGGCTGTGTTTATGCCCGATTCAGCCTGTTTTGTCTAGAATTGATATAGATGCTAGATTTTTAGGTCACTCTATGAGAGAATTGGATAGGCTAGCCCTAACTTAAGTGTTTCATGGATATTCTTTTTCTTTTTTTTAAATCGTTACTGACTCTCCTCTCTATGCCCTTTCGCTTGGTGGGTTGGTTATGGGCGCGTTATCGCGGTGAAGATTATAGTTCTGATGTTGATGATGTCGATGAAAGTTATGATTTCCCTGAAGATTATGATGCACCCTCTGGGGCGTTAAATTACTCACAGGGTGCTTATGAGAATCAAGAGATCAGCAATGAGCGCGGCTGGCGGCCAACGCCAAGCAGAGATGAGGCGGCCAGTAAGGCCCTTAAGCTTGATGCCCAGGACGCTAAAGATGATGGCAGTATTATTCTTGATCATCATGCGCTATTTGTTCGTCATGAATCACGGCAGGTTCTTGTTGTTGATTATGAGCTGCCTTGTATGCCGTCATGGCTTGAGTATCAAAAAGATATTGGGCATTTCACAATTGTTATGTCCGATGCCAGTGTTGCGCATATTGATTTAGCTGTCGGGGATGACTATATTAAAGACCTGCAAGAAGAGAGCCGTATATTGCTTGTCACAAGTGGTCGTCAAGAAAAAATCGTTCACCATTTAATGTTTCTGTTAAAATAAAGTGGTAATTTTTGTGGGGCTGGCCATATTACAATGTTATGCGTTTATTAATACTCGTCTTGTATTCTCAGTATCTCTTGATCGGAATGGGCTTTTTTAGCTTTCACTATAAAATTATTCAGGATGTTGAATGTTTTCACGTTTTTTTTCATATATAAAGAAAATCTTTACCTTTTGCCTATATTTTGGGAAGGGTAAGAAGGGCGCTAAGGCGAGTGATTCTTCAGGTCAGCGGCATATGCAGCAAACCGGTACAAACGGCGCAATTAAGAATGACGCCATGTTTGTACGCCATAACGGTAGAACCGTGTTGGTTGTGATGATTGATCTAGGGGATGTACCATCTTGGATAGAATACGATTCTGCGTTAGGGCAATTTTCTCTTGTGCAAAGTGGCGGTTCTGTGGCATACTTGGAGCTATTCTTACAACATGAAGATCAAGAAGCGGTGAAACAAGAAAACCGCATTCTATTGGTTACAAAGGTTCAAGAACAACAGGTAATGCATCATTTGCAGTTTGTTGTTAGGTGATTTTTCCTTTGTTTGCTTGATCTTCAGGGGCAACAACAAAAGGGTAAGATTATGACTGACCAACAGCTACAAAACATAGAATGCTATTCAAACACGAGTGATCAAGCGGCGCTTGGCTTTATGGCCGATATCGCGCTGTCGGCTCTTTCGTCCGGTTTTACACCGCCTGATTTGGATGATTCGGCAGAGCTTAGCGTTGGTGGACGCAGTGAGCTTGCCAAGGAAATGGCTATCTCATCGATCATTTGTATAAACGGAAACGAATCGGTTTCAATTTCGCTTAATGCGGCAGGCGATAACGCGCCAGCGCAAAAGCGCGATACAACGCCGAAGTTTAACGGATAAATTTCAGAATATTTACCAAGGTCAATTGCCTTTGGATGGGGGATGCGCTATTATTTAAGCGAATGCCTTTTTCAGAGGCTTTTTCCTGTGCGCCTCCCGCGCGTGCGCCATTGGATAATAGATTATACTGACTGGGACCTAATATATGGTGTTTCACCACTCTATTCGTAAATATCTTCAAATTGGATTAATCTGTGGCAGCTTGCTTGGGCTTGGTGCGTGTACAGATTTTGATGAAGCGATGATTGAGTTAGGCATCCTAGCTGACCAAGGCCGCCATGGTGGATCCGATGCTATGCTTGTCCAGATAGAAGAAGATGGTTTGAAAAAAGCGCCTGCAGATGCTGTGCGCTTCATGCCATTGGGCGTGGGGGTTTTAATCCCTGATGTGGTCTCTGCGCTACGTTTGCCGCGCGAAGATATAGGCCCTTATGAGCTACGCGGCGAAACATTAGCCGGCGCGCTTCAATTTATTCTTGCTGATTTTAACATACCTTTGGCTGTGGAAAGTGACTTAGCGCTAGAGCGTACAGTTACAATCGCAAATTTAAACGGTCGCCTTGATTTAATGGTGGAACAGCTTTGTTCAATGTCTGACCTCTATTGTATTTACAAAAACGACGTTTTGACGGTGCGCGCATATCATGATTACGCTGTAACTATTCCGCCATCGGGCGCAAACGTAGATATTATCGATGATGTTGCGAAGTCAATTAAGGATGTTATCGGTAAGGATGTCGTGCTTGATCGCTCTACGCGGACAATTTTATACCAATCCTCACGTAAGCAAGCCGCACGTTTGTCGCGCTATTTTGAAAGCTTGCGCGAAAATATGGCGATGATTAGTTATGAGGTCGGCATTTGGAGTGTTCAGCTTGATCCTATGCATCGTCAAGGTGTTCTTTGGGAGGCTTTGCTCCATGACTCACAAGGTCGCGCTAAAGAAGTTGCTGGCGTTTACGCTGGTGAATATGGCGCGCCTGTTTCCATTGGTCTTCCTGGCGATATCGGGGATGCTTACGGTATGTATGATATTTCAAATTTCTTAGCAGGTTTTGGTCAGGTGACAGCATTGTCTAAACCGACTATATCGGTGATGTCAGGGGCTAACGGTCTTTGGCAGACGCAAGAGACAGGCGTTAGTCCTGAAGATGCACATATGGTTAAAATTGCGCTCGCTTCTTTATGGGACGGCGCGTCGGTTTTCTCTGATCTTGATTTAGAGTTAGATGGTAAAGCGCAGCGCCATATAAAAACTCAATTACGTATACGTCCGGGCGATTCGATGATTATGGCGGGAATGATGAAGCCACGCGTGATTGATGAGAGTCGTGGTGAAGATAAAAATGTCGTTGACGAGCTGGTCATTATGCTGCGCCCCAAAGTCGTGGTTTATAAAGCGCGCAAAGATTATTATCATATTAGCGGCGTACCGCGCCCGAATGACGCAGAAAATGAAGATACTGATATATGGCACTCAATTGGCGATGAGCCGATGATCCTTGTGCCAGAATCAGCGCCTTGGCCACCATTGCCAGCGCGCTAGTTTTTTTAAGGACCGTGTAAGAGATGTTAAGACGTATAAAGACAGGTAAAGCCAATAAGAAAACGGATGTAGAGTTATGCTCTCGACCGTTTACAGGGGCTTTGGCACTAGCGTCTCTGTGTTTATTGTCTATGGCGGCTCAAAATCCTGTGCAGGCCAATGGCTTTAATGACCCGTGGGCCGCGACCAGTGGTGAAGATCGCTCCGGCATTGTGCTTGATGGTGAAAATCTCGATATTATGCGAGAAGCTATGAATTCACCGGGGCAGTTTGTCATGCCTATAGAGATTTCCCCGACATTAATGGGCCCGTGGAAAGCAGAAATGTTGATTTCGCGTGATGGTGGCTCTGGCTCACTTAAAGCAAATATACCGCTCTCGGCCAAATTTGTGCCGCGCCGCGCGGATTATAAAGATGGCGCATTGCGCATCGCGAACCGCGTTATTGAATTTGTCGGTGATGAAATACAAGAGCAGCACGATTTATATGAAGAAGATGTGCTTTTACGCAACGCATCATATTTACCGTTAATGGTTAATGGTTTTCACTTAGAACGTGAGGCGACCGCAGGCTTGTCTTTCCGCCATGATTGTTCACGTGTGGAGCCCAGTGAATCATGCCGCTTAAGTGTGTTTTGGCGCCCGCAAGATGAAGGTGAGCTTGAGACTGCCCTAAAAGTTTCGCATTCTGGCGAAGTTGGCTTATTGCCTATAAATATAAAAACTAAAGCCTCGATCATGATGGTTAACCCAGAATACGCCAAAGATGATTTGATGTTTATGGTTGATAATATTGATTTCGGAGGGCGCGTTGATAATGTCACGCATTTTGTAACATATTTGCGCAATACAAGCGCTGATGATGTGAAGCTGGATGCCGTACATTTTGAAAAAAACACAACAGGCTTATCCATGGTGGGCAGTATTTGTAAGGCAGGGGTGATTTTACCTTCGGGGGAATCATGCATGATTGAAGTGGAATGGATTCCGTCGTCAATTGGCAGTATCGATAACCGCTTGGTGATTACTTCGCTCGACAAAATACGCTATGTTCCGGTAAGCGGTAATGCGCTGGTCTCTGTCGTTGATAGCGAAGAATATGATAGCACGCGTCAAACCCTGCAAGTGCGCCCCACGCGCGACACATTGCGTAAATATAGCATTACATCTTTTGCGAAAAACCGCGCGATGATTTCATCGCCGGAGGGCTACACTATGGTTTATAACGGTCAGTCAGCGCGCTTGGCGGGCTTCCGCTGGGATGTGCATATGCAAAATGACGCCGTTAAAGTAATTTATGAAGATATTGAAATTGATTTACCTTTTGAGCGCTCCTTAAAAACAGCGCAGCAAAGCAGCAAAAAGGGTGATAAAGAATAAGATATGGTGTGGTTCTTTAAAGGTAAAGCCCGTGGCGGCGACAAAAAGAAAAAGCGTATCGACCCTGAATTGGGCGGTATGGGCGCTATAGGCGCTATGGATATTCAATCTCCGAGCGATTCATTCTCCGATTTTGACGATGCCATTCTGGCGCGCGCCGCTGAAGATGCCATGGCAGAAGTCAGTGAGGGTTTGGCGCCAGCTCCTAAGCGCGAAACGAATATCGCAGAAAAAATAGCCGGCGAAGAGCCTGTGATTTCAGCCTTAACGACCTATGTGCCGCCGCATATTGTTGGTGGCGTTCTGCCCCATGTCGGCGGCGTTGAAGATGAGTTGATTATTAAGGCGGCGACGCAAGCTTGCGGCACAAGTAATATTTACTATGTTTATAGTCTGCATCAAGGGCGCATTTGGTATATAGCCGCGCCAGCATCTGATTTAGCCTCATTCCCAGATACATGGTGTCCGATGATTTTGGCGCTGCCGGGGCAAGCGGCGCACTGGGATTTGCATCACGCTTATGTGTTTGAAAAAGAAAATAGATCAACATTGCTTTACTTTGCCTCAGATGGCTCAGATGTGATTATTCAGCATGGCGACCCGCGCTTTATTAATGCGCGCGCGCAAGTTGTTGATCCAAATTATCGTACTTTGCATACTTATGCGGGCATAACGCCGCGTTGGAAGCATTCAAGTTTACGTGAAGAAGTTCTGCGCCGTGCCACATTGAGGCTGCTTTTCGGTTTTGGTGTATTATTGAACCTTTTATTGGTTATTTATATTGGTACAGGCGCATTTATGACGAGCTCTATTAGTGGTTCAATAAAACAAGCGGCCGTTGATACCAAAGCGGCTGTGAGTGATTTGGAGGTGCTTTCACGCGATCTGCGCTCATCACGTATCCATGTCTTATTGGCTGATTTGGGGATGTTATTAAAGGAAATAGAGGACGCAGAAGGTACGTTGGTTCTCTATGAATTAAAGAGCGATGGCCGTATCCAATGGGATGCTATGGTTCCTGTTGCTTATTTAAATAGCCCGAATGCGCGTAAAGCGGAAAGATTATCGAGCATTGATTCATATGGTCGCGTGCGTATACGTGGCTATTTAGTGTGGGGCGAATAAATAATGGGCATACTCTCAGATCTCAATGAAATATTTTTTGGCAGAAGCAGTGATGCGCGTTTAGAACGCATGCGCTTTTGGACTCGTTTTAAGCGCCGCAGTGTAGATTTCTTAAGTCTTGTTGCACAAGGAAGCTTATTGACCATTGCTGTTGTGCCACTGGGGGTGGCTTTGGTCTTGGCGATTGTGATTGTCATGCAATCAGCGACGGTTGAAAGCGCACGCATTAAGTTGCAAGCGCGTGAAGCGTTAACGCCTGTGGTGCCCGTGCTTGTCCGCGAACCGATTAGCGCGCAGGAAATGTCGACCTTTGTCGATTACGCCAGTAAGGCTTACCCTGTTTTGGATTATAGCTATGAAAACGGCGTTTTGGTTATTGTTGCGCGTAGCACAGATTTCTTCCCGACCTTTGATCGCTTTTTGGCGCATGCTGACATGTATCATCCCGATTGGCGTGTGAAGGTCGAGGCGTTTTGTGCGGGGCGCGATTGCGGCAAAGACGCGCCTATATCGGCGAATCTTTCAATATTTAAGATTGCTATTGAAGAGCCAAAAGTGCTAGATAACGAATAAATTCAATTCAATACATATATGTAATAAAAGGTGTAAATACATGGGTTATAAAATAGCTGTTGTTGGCGCAACAGGTAATGTTGGTCGCGAAATTCTAACAACGTTAAGTGAACGTGAGTTTCCCGTTGATGATATTCACGCTTTGGCCTCGCCGCGTTCAGCGGGACGCGAATTGTCTTTTGGTGATAAAGACCTGAAAATTAAAGGCGTCGATGATTTTGATTTTACGGGCATGGATTTTGTCTTTTTTGCCGCTGGTGGAAAAGTCTCGGCTAAGTTTGCTCCGAAAGCGGCGGCGGCTGGTGCTATTGTTATTGATAATAGCTCACATTTCCGTATGGACCCTGATGTGCCGTTGGTTATCCCTGAAGTTAACCCTGAGGCGCTAAAGGATTTTTCAAAAAAGAACATTGTCGCTAACCCAAATTGCTCAACCATACAAATGGTCGTGGCCTTACAGCCTTTACACAAAATATCGCCTATTAAGCGCGTTGTTGTGGCGACTTATCAATCTGTATCTGGTGCAGGTAAAGCGGCGATGGATGAATTGTTTAATCAAACTCGCGGCATTTATTCCAACTCTTCCCCCGCGCCAGAGGCCTTGCCAAAGCAAATTGCGTTTAACTGTATTCCACAAATTGATGTCTTTATGGATGACCATATGACCAAAGAAGAATGGAAAATGGTTGTAGAGACGAAAAAGATTCTTGATCCTAAAATCAAGGTTTGTGCTAGTTGCGTGCGCGTTCCCGTTTTTGTTGGTCACGCTGAAATGGTTAATGTTGAATTCAACGCAGAAGTATCGGCGCGCGATGCTAAAAAAGCATGGGCACATGCTGAAGGTATCAGCTTGATCGACCTTGAATCTGAAATGGAATATGTAACCCCTGCAGAGGTCGCTGGCGAGGATAATGTATTTATTTCTCGCGTTCGCGAAGATATCTCAGTCGAGTATGGGCTAAATTTTTGGTGTACCACAGATAATATCAGAAAAGGTGCGGCTTTAAATGCCATACAAATCGCTGAAAAAATGATAGAAATGAAGCTTAAATAAGGGCTGGTTTTTATTTATATGAAATATATATGAAATACAGGCCGGCCTAACCGCCGCGCTTGTTGTTTTTCTTCCCGACGCTGTTATACTGATAGCGTTTTAAATTATTGATTCTCAAATACAACATGGAGTCCGCTTATAATGTCCGTTCTCATCAATAAAGATACAAAAGTCATCTGTCAGGGTTTTACTGGCGCTCAAGGTACGTTTCACTCTGAGCAAGCCATCGCTTATGGCACGAAAATGGTTGGTGGTGTTACGCCGGGCAAGGGTGGTTCAACTCATCTTGGCCTACCTGTGTTTGATACCGTCATCAATGCACGCGAACAAACAGGCGCAAGCGCGACGGTTATATACGTGCCGCCGCCATTCGCAGCAGACGCAATTCTTGAAGCAATTGACGCTGAATTTGAATTAATCGTGTGTATCACTGAAGGTATTCCTGTTCTTGATATGGTTAAAGTTAAGCGCGCTCTTGATGGTTCATCGTCGCGCCTAATTGGCCCTAACTGCCCAGGTGTTATTACGCCAGGTGAATGTAAAATTGGTATTATGCCAGGTCAAATACATATGCCGGGTAAAGTGGGGATTGTTTCACGCTCTGGTACACTGACTTATGAAGCGGTTGCACAAACAGGCGCTGTTGGCCTTGGTCAGTCGACATGTATCGGCATAGGCGGCGACCCTGTTAATGGTACAAACTTTATTGATTGCATTGATATGTTCATGAAAGATGAACAAACTGAAGCCATCTTGATGATTGGTGAAATTGGCGGCGCAGCCGAAGTTGAGGCGGCTGAATATTATAAGAGCCTCAAAACCAAGAAGCCAATTGCAGGCTTTATTGCTGGTGCAACGGCTCCTCCAGGTAAACGTATGGGCCATGCTGGTGCGATTATCTCAGGATGTGATGATACTGCGCCTGCGAAAATGGACGCTATGCGTTCAGCTGGATTTGTTGTTTCAGAAAGCCCTGCCGGCCTAGGTGAAGCAATTGTTAAAGCCATAGCGGCTTGAGTTTAAGTATATAGATTATGAGTAAAGCGCTGCCTTTAGCGGTATTTGACTGGAACGGGACATTACTTGATGATGTTGATGCGTGGGTCAAAGGCTGTAATGCAGCGCTTTCTATTTTTGGGCAATCTTCACGCAGCCTTGATGAGTGGCGAGAATTATATACATGTCCTATTATTCACAGCTATGAAAAAGCGGGGGTGAGCATTGATGAATATTTGCAAAAATCAGACGAAGCTAACGCCGCATTTTTTGACGCTTATCAAGCCGCATGTGCAGTAGGGTTTAAGCTGCGTCCTTATGCGCGAGAGGCGTTAACCGCGCTAAAAGCGCAAGGTTTCCAAATAAGTATTCTAAGCAATCACCGCAGCGATTTGCTGGCAAAAGAAATTGAAGCCACGAATCTGGGGGACATGTTCACGCATATTTGTGGCAATCTCAGTGATGATGATATCACCCATAAGCTGACTAAGCGAGATCGCTTGCAGCGCTATATGGATAAAGTCGGCGCGGATTTAAGGCGCAGTTTTGTTATTGGTGATTCACATGAAGAGCCTTCCGTCGCCAGAGCGCTGAATATAAAAAGCATCGCCATTACGGGCGGCTATCTTTCAAAAAAACGCCTGCTAAAAGCGCGCCCAACGCAGCTTATTGACGATTTGGATCAAATTGATGCGACGTTTCTAAATCTAATCTAAATATATGTTTATATAAGCGCGGTGTACTTGCGTCGCTTTTTGATTCAGAAGGCAAGATTAGCCGTTTTGTTTTGGGACACTCGCTACGGTGCAGGGGCTTCGTATTTTATCTAAGTTATTGATTTCATGGTGTATAGTCCTGTGCACCTCATGGACGGGTTCTTGCATCTATATAGTTACGTATTAGATGTAAGAATTTTATTATATATATTTAAAGCCCTTAATTGGGAAGCGGGAGTTTGAAAAAACTCCCGCTTTTTATTGGCGGAGCCCCAGAGCGTAAGATTTGGCTCTCTAGGGTGATTAAAACTTTCAAAACAATATTCTAAATGGTATTCTTGTCTGGCGTTAATACTCAAACATAATAGGCTTGCCCATGGATTTCCTCGATAGATTAGAACAAGAAGACGTTGATGCACTTGTGAAAATGCCTTATCGCGTCGGTTACTGGGTGTCTCAATCAGACACAACAGGCGGTGATGACGCTGATGATAGCGAGCGCGAAGCTTTAGCGACTATCGTTAGAAGTTATTCCGAGGATTTTTGCAAGTCAGAACTTGTTCAGCATATTATGGAGTTGACCGTAGCGAGTGAATCGAAATGGGATGCGTGGCAAGATAATCTGAGCATGGTTCCTAATGAGTGCCGCCAGCTTATCGGCAAATTACAGGACGAACTACCGCCGCGTGAAATGGATGCTATGCGCCAAAATCTCTATGAGATTGGTCTGTCTGTAGCACTGGCCTTCCGTGAGCTTGATGAAGACTTAACAGATTTTCAGAAATTTCAAATCTCAGTGCGTGAGCGCATCTTTGCGTGGCGCGAAAAAAGGCAGCCACGCACAGGTGCCTATTTGTATAATATATCAGGTGAAGAATATTTGGCGCTGCGCCAGCTTGCGGATATTTTATCCATTCCACCCGCTATGATGTTTTAGCCTCAATTAACGCCCTTCACTAAAGCCTTTAACTAAGGAGCCCATCACATGTCAGACATTAGCTTTTTGAACCCCGATGAACAAAATTTATTAAGCGGATCTCTATATAAGACAGCGATTTGGATGAGCCATATTGACGATGAAGGATCGCATGATGCGGATGAACAAGAGCGCCAAGCTTTAGAGGCGATTTTAAAGAAATCAGTTCGTAAGTTTTCTGCTTATCCAGCAATTGCTGAAATCGCCGCGGAGGCGTTGCGCCGTGAAAAATATTGGCCGCAATGGGAAAAAGAATCAGATAGCGCCTTGGATGATGTAGCGCAATCAATTGCGCTGCTTACTGCCCGTCTTGTTGATGATGAGGTCAGCGCCTATAAACAGCTTATCATGGGGGTTGCTTCTTCTGTTGCGGGGGCTTTTGATGAGGGCGAAGATGAAAACGAAGGGGGGCTTTGGGCTTCTTTATCAGGGCTTGTTGTTGGGGCCGCTAATCCTAAACTCAAAGCAGAAATGAATACTTCACCAGCCGAAGATTCAGCGCTTACAGCCTTAACGCAAGTACTTAATGCTAAAAAAGAACGCTGATTAGTTTATATTAGTGGAGTATAAAAAACCAAAATCGGCACAGCTTTCTTTGCTAATAAAACCTTTAGGTTTATATAGAATAGTGAATATTTAAACACAGAACAGATTATCTAAAAATAGGGACCATTATGACAGCTATAAATGCGGAAATTGAATCTATCTTATCGGGTACAAATGCAGAATATATTGCGCATTTATACAGCCAGTTCCTTATCAATCCATTAAATGTGGATAGCAGCTGGAAAAGTTTTTTCGTCGCATTAAATGATAATGAAGTCTCACTGCTCAAAGAATTAAATGGCGCAAGCTGGACTCCTGCGGAAAATAAACAGGCGAATAATTCCTTTTCATCTTTTGATAAGGCTACTCATGTTCACCAAGGCGCAGGCCTTGACCTGTCAGATCCGCGCCCTGCGCAGTCTTCATCACAGCAACAACAATCGGCAAGCCCTGAAGCTATTCAACAAGCCGCTAATGATTCAGTGCGTGCCCTGATGATTATTCGTGCTTACCGCGCACGTGGCCATTTAATTGCGGATCTCGATCCGTTAAAATTAAAAGAAAAAGAATACCACCCAGAGCTCGACCCAAGCCATTACGGCTTCACATCAAGTGATTATAATCGCCCGATCTTTTTAAATGGCGTACTGGGTATGGATTATGCGACCTTGGATGAGGTCCTTTCGGCTTTGCGTGAAATTTACTGCCAAACTATTGGCATAGAATTTTCACATTTATCTGACCCAGCTGAGAAATCATGGATTCAGCAGCGCATCGAAGCGCCGCGTAACCAAACTGAATTTACTGAAAATGGTAAGCGCGCGATTTATCAACGTATCGTTGCCGCGGAAACATTCGAGAAATTCCTCAATACCAAATATACTGGTACAAAACGCTTTGGTCTTGATGGCGGCGAATCGGTTATTCCGGCGATTGAACAAATCATGAAGCGCGGCGGCCAGCTCGGCCTTGAAGAAATCGTTATCGGCATGGCGCATCGTGGGCGTTTAAACGTGCTGACAAATATCATGGGTAAGTCATTCACGGCTGTATTCTCTGAATTTCAGGGTAATTCATCAACGCCAGATGACGTACAAGGCTCAGGCGATGTTAAATATCACCTTGGGACATCATCTGATCGTGATTTTGATGGCAATACCATTCACTTGTCACTTACCGCCAACCCATCGCATCTGGAAGTGGTGAACCCTGTTGTTATCGGTAAAGTGCGCGCTAAACAAAGCCAGCGCGGTGATAAAGACGGTACAAAAGTTATGCCGATGTTATTACACGGGGATGCTGCTTTTGCAGGGCAGGGCATTGTTGCTGAAACATTGCTTATTTCTGAACTGCCAGGCTATCGTGTTGGCGGTACAGTGCATGTTGTGATTAATAACCAAATTGGTTTTACAACAACGCCTAAATTTGGTCGCTCTGGCCCGTATTCAACGGATGTTGCTAAAATGCTTTCTGCGCCGATATTCCATGTGAATGGCGATGACCCAGAAGCGGTTGTGCATGTTTCACGCATTGCTACAGAATTCCGTCAAGAATTCAAAAAAGATGTCGTTATTGATATTTTCTGTTACCGTCGTCACGGCCATAATGAAGGCGATGAGCCGAGCTTTACGCAGCCTGTTATGTACAAAAAAATCAAAGACCATGAAACAACTCGTAAAATTTACGCAGATCAACTGACAGCAGAATCTGTTTTGGCTGAAGGCGAAGGCGATAAAATCGTCGATGAATTTATCGAATATTTAGAAGAAGCCTATGATGCGACCAAGTCTTATAAGCCAAATAAGGCTGATTTCTTGGAAGGCGCTTGGACGGGGATGAAAATTGCCTCGGGTGATGATCGCCGCGGTAAAACAGCCGTAAGCGAAGACCATTTACGCGCTGTCGGTCAAAAATTAATTGAAGTGCCGAATGGTTTTGAGCTTAACAGCAAAATTATCCGCCAGTTTAAAGCAAAAGAAAAAATGTTTGAAACGGGTAAAGGGTTTGATTGGGCTATGGGCGAGTTATTAGCCTATGGCACATTGCTTAATGATGATTTCGCCGTGCGTTTATCAGGACAAGATGTTGGACGGGGGACATTCTCGCACCGTCATGCGATTTTATATGATCAAAGCACAAATGATAAATATATTCCGTTGCAAAACATCAAGCCTGACCAAGCAAAATGCGAAGTGCATGACAGCCCATTATCTGAAGTCGCTGTATTAGGCTTTGAATATGGCTATTCACTGGCTGATCCGAAAACATTGACAATTTGGGAAGCACAATTCGGTGATTTCGTGAATATGGCGCAAGTTATTATTGATCAGTTCATCTCATCTGGTGAGGCAAAATGGCTGCGTATGTCTGGCCTCGTTATGTTGCTGCCGCATGGCTTTGAAGGGCAAGGACCTGAGCATTCATCGGCGCGCCTTGAGCGCTTCTTGCAAATGTCGGCTGAAGATAACTGGCAAATATGTAACATTACAACGCCAGCAAACTTCTTCCACGCTATGCGCCGTCAAATGTGCCGTGAATTCCGCAAGCCGATGATTAATATGTCACCGAAATCTTTATTGCGTCACAAGCTTGCCGTGTCTCAATTGCATGAATTTACCGGGGATAGTACTTTCCACCGCGTTTTATGGGATGATGACCAAGGCTTATTGGTGAAAGCCGATAAAATTAAGCGTGTTATTTTATGTTCTGGTAAAGTCTATTTTGACTTGTTGCAAGAACGCCGCGAGCGCAAAATTGATGACGTTGTTATCTTGCGTATTGAACAACTTTTCCCATGGCCAGTTAAGTCACTGGTCGAAGAAATGGGCGCTTTTGTGAATGCGGATGTTGTTTGGTGTCAAGAAGAGCCTAAGAACCAAGGCTCTTGGCATTTCGTTGATGAAAACATCGAAGATACGCTCGAAAGCATTAAGCACAAAACCAAGCGTGCGCAATATGTTGGTCGTAAGGCCGCCGCTGCGCCAGCAACGGGATCTAATAAACGCCATCATGAAGAACAAATGGAATTGGTGGTTAAAGCATTAACCGTGTAATGCGCGGCTTATAATTTATGTGGGGTTTCTTTTTTTAGGGAAGCGTTTATATTTGAACGAGAAGTTTGAAAAGAGACCCTTAAACGATAATTTAATATAATCAGGATAGATAAATGACTGAAATTCTTGTGCCTACACTCGGTGAATCTGTATCAGAAGCGACTGTTGCAACGTGGCTTAAAAAAGAAGGCGATGCGATTAAAGCGGATGAGCCTATTGTTGAGCTTGAAACAGATAAAGTGACTTTAGAAGTCAATGCTCCAGCTGATGGCGTACTTGTTAAAATCACTGTAGCTGAAGGCGAAAATGTTGAAGTTGGCGCTTTGCTTGGCGAAATTGAATCTGGCGCAGCGGCCGGTAATTCTGCACCGGTAGCGGCAGCACCAATCGCGGCAAGCGCAACATCAGCCCCTGCGGTTGACGATGTTAGTAATGACGACCAAAAATTATCACCTGCTGTACAGAAGCTTGTTGATGAACATAATCTTGACCCGAATAAAATTTCAGGCACAGGCAAAGATGGTCGTCTTATAAAAGAAGATATCCAGAATTTCTTGGAGACAAAAGGCAAGGCAGCAGAAACCCCTGCGCCACAAGCCGTGCCATCACATAGCGTACCGACACCAGCCGCTCCTGCACGTGCATCAGGTGAGCGTGAAGAGCGCGTGCGCATGACACGTCTGCGTCAATCTATCGCGAAACGTTTGAAAGAAGCGCAAAATACTGCAGCTATGCTAACGACCTTTAATGAAGTCGATATGGGCGCTGTAATGGATTTGCGTAAGCAATATAAAGACGTCTTTGAAAAGAAACACGGTACAAAGCTTGGCTTTATGTCGTTCTTCGTTAAGGCCTGCGTTAACGCACTTAATGAATTCCCTGCTGTAAATGCAGAAATCCAAGGCGATGAAATTGTTTATAAAAACTACTGCGATATTGGCGTCGCCGTATCAACGCCGCAAGGCTTAATCGTTCCCGTATTACGTGGCTGTGAAGACAGAACTATGGCTGGCGTTGAAAGCGGTATTGTTGATTTAGGTACGCGCGCTCGTGATGGTAAGATATCAATGGATGATATGATGGGCGGTAGCTTCACCATTACTAATGGTGGTGTTTTTGGCTCGTTAATGTCAACGCCCATCCTCAATGCACCACAATCAGCCATTTTGGGTATGCATAAAATTCAGCAGCGCCCAATGGTGATGGCTGATGGTTCAATCGAAGCGCGTCCAATGATGTATTTGGCGCTGTCTTATGATCACCGTATTATTGATGGCCGCGAAGCTGTTTCCTTCCTCGTGCGCGTTAAAGATTCACTGGAAGACCCACAGCGCCTTATGTTGGATATTTAATGAACCAAGACATATTTATATGTTTGAAAAGCAGGGCCCTAGTTGGCCTTGCTTTTTTTTTATGAATATGGCATAAGCATTACATAATAAAAAAATAAAAAATTGGGAGATTTCGTATGAGTAAAGAGCATACAGGGCCAAGACAGACAGGCATATTTTCTAGCCTGTGCAAAAATTTTAAAGAACAAGCCAAGGGGTTAAGCCCTGATTTTGAAGCGACGAAGGCTGCCGCCATGAAAACGCCGTGGATATCATCGCATCCTTGGGCTAAAAATGGTATTCCCGATAGTTTTGAAGACGAGGTTTTTAGCATCCAAAGAGAACTTCGCGAAGAATTTGAAATAATTGCGAATTCTTATGACACTGATCTAGGCTATTCATATGGCGCATCTTCGCGTGATATTGATGTGTTTTTACAAGAGCAATATCGGGCTGATATTAATTATGTTCTTACCAATGGATCTGATGAGCAGAAAGCCGCATTATCAAGAGCGTGCAGAGTTTTTGCTAACCAGCATTATAACAATGAAGAATCGCCTTATTACGGTACATACGCGCCTGTCAAAGCGGCGATGATTGCGCTGACTCTTAAGAAAAATGCAGAGCCTAAAAGTGAATTATAATGAATAAGCCTGATGAGAACGAAATGCTACATAAGCAACATAATAAAAACATATATTCTCGATTATGCTTGAAGTTTAAAGAGCAGGTTTTGAAGGCTGACCCAGAAAGTCGCGATGTCTGGATTTCTTCAGAAGCGACGCCTTGGATTAATTCTCATCCATGGTCTGTGCGCGGCATTCCCGAAGATTTCTCTGAGGCTGTTTTTAGCGTTCAGCGTGACTTATGCGCCGAGTTCGCGAAGGTCACGGATAGCTACGACCCAGAGCGCGCCAATGTCTATTATCAAGCTGCGGATACGTTTAAGGCCCTGCATAATAAACAGTTTATGCAGGATATGGATTTTTTGCTTAAAAAAGGCCAAACAGAAGACCAGATGCGTATATTAAAGGCTGCGAGTTTATTTATTGAAGAACATGACGGCGATAAGCACTCGCCTTATAACCAGACCTCCATTTTGGCGGATATGCGTTGCCTTGGCTATAATATTGAAACCTTTTTAACGCAAGGTTACCAGGCCATTTACGGCACGCGCCACCTTTAGGAAATCATGCTGTCTTGTCTTTGTAAGCACAATAGGCATATACAGGACATTCGGCGCAATTGGGTTTGCGCGCTTTGCAAATATAACGCCCATGTAAAATAAGCCAGTGATGGGCGTGTAGTAGAAATTCTTTTGGGATGACTTTCATAAGCTTGCGCTCAACCTCATCAGGCGTTTTTCCGCGTGCAAGGCCTGTGCGATTAGATACGCGAAACAGATGGGTGTCTACGGCGATTGTCGGCTGGCCAAAGGCGAGGTTTAAAACAACATTAGCGGTTTTTCGACCAACGCCAGCGAGCTTCATTAATTCTTCACGCGTTTGCGGAACGACGCTTCCATACTCATCAATCATCATTTTACAGAGCGCATAGATATTTTTGGCCTTGGTGTTAAATAAGCCAATGGTTTTAATGTAGTCACGTATTTTGTCTTCGCCTAATGCGTAAATTGCCTCGGGCGTGTTGGCCACAGCAAAGAGCGGGCCAGTGGCTTTATTGACGCCAATATCGGTTGCTTGCGCAGAGAGCACAACGGCAATTAAGAGTTCAAATGGCGAGCTCCAATTAAGCTCACCTTCAGGCTCAGGATTAATTTTTTCTAACGTTGAAAAAAAACCATAAACATCATTTTTGTTCATTGTAAAAACCATATAATTTTAAAACGTTACGTACCGTTACTTATTAAATCAAGCTAAGTCATTATTATATATACCAAAAATATATTCTGCACAAGGCCGTATTTATTATCTATGGAAAACCTGTATTTTTTTGTTTTAAACCTTGCAAGCGCGATTTGTCCTTGCTAAAGTCCCCTCATCACCGAAACGCACAGGTTCGTTTTTACGAATTTAAAGATCCGCAATACTGAATATTTTAGTATGTGGTTCGTATAGAGGTGACTTTGGTATTCAATATTTTAAGGCAAGCCAAAAGGATTAGACAATGTTCCACAGACCAAATAAATCAGCGAGCAACTCAGTGAATGAGACTCACGCGCCTTCAACAGCATCGACTTTAAAAGACGATGTTAATAGCGATGTCGCGGAATCAAAAGACGTCAATGATGTAAAAGATACGCAAAGCACAGTTAAATCTGTAATGAAAAGCCCTGCAAGTTTTTTACAAAATCAGCATAATATTAAGACCGAAAATCAAGCTCAACCAATTACACCAACGCAAAAAGAAGAGATCAAGACTATGGATGTTAAAGACGACACAATGGAAAAAGCAATGGACGCATCAGCGGCCGCGACGGCAGCACGCACATCAGTAACGGGCTTTAGCGCTGGTAACACAGCTTATAATGCAGGTTCTACATTTAGTAGCACACCGACAACGTCAACAAGCTACGACCGTGATACTGGCCGTAAATTAGTTGTTGGCCAAGGCATCAACATGTCTGGTGAAATTGATTCATGTGATCATTTGATCGTTGAAGGTACAGTGGAAGCGGCTCTTAAAGGCGCGGCTATTTTGGATATTTTCGAAAATGGTACATTCTTTGGTACTGTTGAAATTCAAGAAGCGACAATCGCTGGTAAATTTGAAGGTGACCTTGTTGTTCACGGCCGTCTAACATTGCGCGCAACGGCAGACGTTAGCGGTACAATTTCTTACGGTGAGCTTTCTGTTGAAGCTGGCGCACAAATGCAAGGTATGATCCGTCCTGCATCAGCAATGTCTGGTGAAGCGGCAACGCCTGCTAAAAAGAAAGCCACTTCTGCAAAAAAGCTTAAAGCAGCGAATGGCGCTGAGAGCGAAGCTGATACACAGCTTCCTTTCACAGCAGGCGCTGCAACCGCTTAAGTCAAACGGTTTGCGGATTTAATTAGAGATTAATAAAAAGGCTTATCCTTCATTGGGTAAGCCTTTTTAATATCAGGAAAAGAGAACTCTATGCACTTTAAACAATCGAAATCTGTCTATATTTTTATTGCCGCCTTGATGAATATTCCAACGCTTATCGCTGGATTAATCATACTTGGCCGGGGCTGGGATGGCTTTATTGAAACGGGAATGCATCAAGCTTTTTATCTTATGGTACCGCTTATGATTTTTGTCTTATTGGCCCTTGATAAGTCATTAGAGTTAAAGCCGCATCAGCTTATCATTCGTCATATGAGGGTTCTTAAGAAAGTTATAAATGTCGAGGATATTCGTTTTGTCAGGCTCGGTAGTCGAATGGCTAATGGCATACCGACATTTATCTTTGTTGTTCACAGTAAAAATGACACAGAAAAGGATGATGATTATCTCGGTAAACGGGCGATGTTTGTTGATCTGAATTTTAAAAAAACAGAGCAAGAGAAAATATATAAATATTTTGAAGAGAAGGGCCTTTTGAAAGACCGCAAAAGGCATAAATATAAATAGGCCGTCAGGGCAATGCGCTTAGATAATCTCTAAAAACTCCATTTGCCACTTCATGTCTTTTTCAGAGAGCGGATAATCAGAGCCGCCTTTAGGGTAAATCAGTTCATCTTTTTGTAGATGCACGATTTCCTGTTCGACCCGAAAGGCAAAGCGCATAGAAAGCTTGCAGTGCCAGCATAAAGAAACGATTGACTTGGCGCTGCGCATATCAATTATTTTTTGTATTTCTTGTTCGTTTGACTTACTTAAATGCGCGAGGGCGGCAATGACAAAATCTTGCTCACGCATAGCTAAGGCATCGTTAATAAGGCCTTCTGTGAGCAGTTTGTCTTTAGCGAGGCGTTTAACATGCTGCATTGTGTTTTCGCCATCTCGGGCGGCTTGTTCTGTTGAAAAAGCAACGCGACGTTTGGCTACTTCAGCAATCTCTGCGCGGGTTTCATCATCAAAATCTTCATGATTGGCCAATATGGCTTTAATATGATCATCAACAAAAGACAGCATTGATAAAGCTATTTCTTTAGGCAGGTTTTTGCGCAAGGCCGTGGGCTTTTGCCATTCAGGAGTAGTGCGCGCTCTTTCGACAATTTCCATCAGTAATTCTTTGGGTAATTGCGCGCCTTGGTTTTCAATCAGCATCGTACCTGCGGGGACATCTTCACTGCGGATTACGGCCGTGGAGACTTCACTGCTGACGTCTTGGCGGCCAGCAATGGCTTGCAGTGCCCAACTGGCAGGGTGTTTGCTTAATATATCAAGTAAATCTTCATCAGCCAGAGCCGCACAGAATTTCAAAACAGGCTCTGATACTTTGCGTTCAACGTCACGTGCAAGCTTTCCGGCAATTTTGGGCGGCGTGTAAGCGTGATCTTTCAGGGCGCTGGTTAAGGCAAGGCGGATTTTCAAGACTTCATCAAGCGCTAAACTGCCTAAAGCCTGTACGGTATAAGCATAAAGCTGACTTTGTTTATCTTTGGATAATTCAGGCAGTAATTTAATGAGGCGCTCGGCAATGGTCAGGCGCACATCGGTGTTTTCATCAAGGGCGAGGGCTGTGCTGGCTTGTATGGGCAAGGAATCATTTTTCGCTAATGCGCGGCGAATTTTAGGATCAGGGTCGTGTTCCGCCAGATAATATAATATTTCACGATGCGTTTCAGTGTCTTTGGCTAAAGACAGGCGTGCCCCTTTGGAACCTGCTACGGCGATATTACGTTCAGTCTCGTAACGCTGCAGGTCTTTTTTCTGCGGGGCTTTCTTGGGGCTGTTTTTTTTCTCAGATTTTCCCTCAGATTTTCCCTCAGGGGATTTCTTCCCTGATTTTTTACCTGTAAATGATGAGAAAATTCCCATGAGAATAGTGTACCTAATTCAGTGTTTAATAAACGATTCGTATTCTCTATTTTAACAGATCATAGACAGGAAGTGGTTAAAAAGCGCGATTGGGTTACGCGGTTGCTGTGTCTATCTTTTTTTCTATTCTGGCCTGATGAGCGCTACGGTAATCTTGGCTTTGCATTTCAAGCAAGCGGCTAACCGTGCGATCAAATTCAAATTTGTGATCAGCGCCGCTATAGAGCTTCGCAGGCTCACGCGCCGCTGTGATAATAACCATCGTGCCTTGTTCATAGAGCACGTCAATTAAGGTGATTAGACGCTTGGTTTCATTACGGCGATCATAGCCTAGCGGTGGAATATTTTCGACTATGATGGTGTGGTATTTTTCCGCAAGCATCATGTAATCGCCAGCGCCAAGGGGCTGTTCGCATAAATCTTGAAAACGAAAACGCGCCACGCCCGCAGCTGCGCATGGCACAGTGATTGATCTGTTTTTGTGAATAAGCGTCTCGGCTTTACCTGCCGTGCAATCCGTTAGCTTGGCAAAAAGACTATTAATGCGGTTTTCAGCTTCGCGATCATTGGGGTAATGGTATAAATCACTATCGCTTAGGCGGCCAAGGCGGTAATCATTTTGACTATCTAAATGGATCGTGATCATGTGGCGCTGAATAAGATCAATAGCGGGCAAGAAGCGGGCGCGCTGTAGGCCGTCTTTATATAAATCTTTAGGAGGCCAGTTTGATGTGCATATAAGAATGATGCCACGGGCGAATAGAGCGTCGAGCAGCCGTCCCAAGATCATCGCGTCAGCAATGTCTACCACATGGAACTCATCAAAGCACAGCACGCTGCATTGACCGCTAATCCAATCTGCTAAGGCAGGGATAAGGGCGTCGGCATCTTTATGGGTTTTATCTTGGCGTTTTTGATGCAGGAAATCATGCGCATCACGCATAAATTCATGAAAGTGAATCCGCTTTTTCTTAACCGTATCAGGCAGAGAATCGAAAAACATATCCATTAAAAATGTTTTGCCGCGCCCGACACCACCATAAATATACAGGCCCTCAATTTTGTCCTTTTTGCGAAAGAAATGCAAAAATGGTGTTTTCTGATTGCTCAAACGGCTATGTAGTGCATCTAGGGCTTCGATGACTAAGGCTTGGGCGGCATCGTCTTCGATTTCGCCACTCTGAAGCGCCTGCGTATAGAGTGATAAAGGTGAAGTGCTCATTATTTAAAACCCTCCAAATTTGATTAAGATATAAGCGCCGGCTAAATAACCCGGCAGTAAGGTCGCGCTTAGAACATAAAAGGCAATTTTGTTCAGAATATCTTGCGGGATGTCCTCTTGCAGTTGTTCTTTGATGCGGTCGCTTTTTAAGTCTGTTACCGCATTGCTGATTTCGAAAAAGGCACTCAAGGGTAAGAGGATAATTAAATAAGGTGCAAAAACCTGCGCGAGGGGGGCATGAAATAAACCCAGGACGCTTAGCGTAATAACCACGGAGGTCATCAGATTTTCAATAGAGGATAATAGACGCTCTGGCTTGCGAATATCTTGGGATATGGAATAAAGAGATATCGCCCAAAACAGCGATAAATAAAGCCCCCATAATAACATCATGCGCTTGCTCGCTTTTGAATGATCCGTATTAAAATAATAGATAGTTCATAGAGCAGCCAAACAGGAAGCGCCAAACCAATTTGTGAAATAATATCAGGCGGCGTTAAAAAAGCGCCAATGACAAAAGAAAAAATAATGACGTAGCGGCGTTTACGCGCAAGCCCGTCAGCGCTTATTACGCCCATATGCCCAAGCATAGTCAGAATAACGGGGATTTGAAAGGCGAGGCCAAAGGCAAAAATAAGCACCATAACAAGGCCAAGATATTCGCTAATCCGTGCTTCTAATTCAACGGGTAGACCGAGCGCATTGTCGAAAGATTGAAAGCTCAAGAAAAATGGCCATGCGAGGGGCATAATCACATAATAAACCATAGCTCCACCAGCGATAAAGAGCAGCGGCGCGGCGCATAAATACGGTAAAAAAGACTTTTTTTCCTTCGGGTAAAGACCGGGGGAAATAAACGCCCATATATGATAGGCAAATAAGGGAAAGCTAAGCAGGCCGCCCGCAAAGAAAGAGACTTTCAAGTAAGTGAAAAATGCTTCGCTCAGCCCCGTATAGATTAAACGCCCTGTGCCATCACCGCTTGAGGCCATGGCATTTTTAAGCGGTACGGTCAGGAAGCCATAAATATAGCCAACAAAGAAATAACTCACCGCACTGGCAATCGTAAAGCCGATCAGCACAATCATTAAGCGTTGGCGCAATTCAGTTAAATGAGCGATAAAGCCCTCTTTATCGGGTGCATTATTAGGGGCAGCGATTTTATCCATTATCCACCTCGGCTTTTACGGGCCTCGGGGCAGGGTATACGGCATCAGGATCGGGGGTAATGAAGTCTTCTTCTTCCTCTTCTTCATCACTTGCACCATCGCTTGTACCATCGCCGTCGCTTTCGTCATCATGAACTTCGGCGCGGGCAATGGCGACGCTATCATGGGCTTTATTCTCGCCCGGTAATAAGCTAAGGCTATCGGTTTTGTTGCCGTCGGTCTTTTCAACATCCATATCATGCATGAAGTCTTCAAACTGGCGGGATAGCGCAAAACGCATATAGCTAAGGCGGCGCATAATCCGCCCAAGATTATACATGATCTCAGGGATTTGCTTCGGGCCCACAACCAGTATGAGCACGGCGACAATCATTAATAATTCGGGGAAGCCGAAATCGAGCATGATGCGTTATTCGTCTTTTTGTTCTATGGATTTATCGGCGGGCTTTGTGTCGCCTTCTTCATCCTTCATGCCTTTTTTAAAGCTTTTTATGCCATCAGCAAGGTCGCCCATAATGCGCGGCAATTTGCCTGCGCCAAAAAGTACAAAAATTAATATTACAACAATGGCAATTTGCCAAAAACTGGGAGCCATTTATTCATCCTCATCATGATTAGTGTTTGCTTCGAAAAGATCGCCCATTGTGAGCGCACTGTCAAGCGCCGCGCTTTTATCTAACAGGCCAGATGCTTTAAGCTCATCAAGGCCTGGTAAGTCTCGAATAGACTCTAGATTAAAATGTTCTAAAAAGCTAGGCGTAGTTACCCATGTTAATGGACGCCCCGGCGCTTCGCGGCGACGCCCCGGTTTTACCCAGCCGGCTTCAATTAAAATGTCCAAAGTGCCGCGCCCTGTACTCACGCCGCGAATATTTTCAATCTCGGCGCGGGTAACGGGTTGGTGATAAGCAATAATCGCCAAAGTCTCCATGCCAGCGCGTGATAATTTACGTTGCTCTTGGCGCTGTAGGGTTAAATGCTCAGATAAATCATCGGCTGTTTTAAATGACCAGCGATTATCTATCGCGACCAAATCAACGCCGCGCCCGACATAATCGGCTTGTAGCGCCGCGATCACCGCGCCAACATCCGCGCCTTCAGGCAAGTAATCATAAATCTGGTCGATCGTTAGGGGCTCAGATGTCGCAAACAGCAAGGCCTCAACAATCCGTTTATGGATATCTTCATGTGTGTCTTTATTGGTTAGCTCATCACTCATTTATTTTTCTTCCTTAATCTTGGCGCGCATATAAAGGGGGCGCAAGGGCGCATCTTGACGTATTTCGCAGTCGCCATATTTGGCCATTTCAAGCCCCGCTGTAAAAATTGAAGCAATGGTTGAACGGCTAAACATTTTATCTTTTTGTTTTCGGTCTATCATGCTTTGCAGTGTCATCCATGCGCTATGGTCCCCTTTGCGCGGTAATTGCCGAAACGCATGTTTAAGGCGATCCATCGCTTCATCCATCGACATTAAGTTAAACTCAACAGGCGAATATTGCGCGGCATTACGGCGACGGTTAATGCCGCCATAACAGCTTAATAAATCATAGAGGCTGACATCATAACTGGATTCAGTCTCAGTTTTTAGCTCAAAACCCATACCACGTGCATAGACATCCCAGCCTAGTTTGGGACGTTCAAATAATTGATCGGCATGACCTTGCATGGCCTCTAAGCGGCGCAGCTGGAATTGTAAGGCGGCAGCCATTTCTTCGCCGGTGAGCTCATCTTCTTCGAGTTCTTCTGCGGGTAATAATAAGCGCGATTTTAGATAAGCGAGCCACGCCGCCATCACTAAATATTCAGCGGCGACGTCTAATTGTAAATTATGAGCTTGTTCAATAAAGGCGATATATTGTTTGGCGAGCTGCAAAATCGAGATATTCATTAAATCCAGTTTTTGCTTACGCGCCAGATCAAGCAGCATATCGATGGGGCCTTCATAGCCTTCTAAGTTCAGAAGCAGCGCCTCATCGTCTTGTTCATCACCTTGGCCATCACCTTGCGACGCATCTGTTTCCAGATCCGCATCTATTGAGGCTGGGATTAGGTCTGATTCTTCACTCATGCATATTTATTGGCGCAAAATCACCAAGCCGCTTTAGGAGGCTATCATCCATTTGCGGCAAAATCTTTGCGATCTCTTCCATATCTTTTAGCTTACCATCACAATATAAGGCGATATCACAGCCCGCTTGCAAGCATTTCAATGCGACTTCGCCAATATTTCCGTGTGCAGATAGCGCCTTCATGCTTAAGTCATCACTGATTAAAATGCCCTCAAAGCCAATTTCACCGCGAATAATATCGCCTATGGCGGTGGGGGACAAAGTGACAGGGAGCGTATCAACGGCAGTTAAAATCACATGGGCAATCATGCCCCATGGCGCTTTGACGTGCTGAAAAGGAATAAAGTCACTGCGGCGTAATTCTGCTAAAGACGCGTCAATGCGGGCTTCTTTAAAATGCGTATCAGCGCGCGCCCGGCCATGGCCGGGTAAATGTTTAATAACGGGCGTGACGCCGGCCTGCATAAAAGCATCGCAGACGATTTGTCCCGCTTGGATGACATGGGCGGGATCGGTACTATAAGCACGGTCACCAATTATGTCTGTTTCAACATCGAAACGCAGGTCAAGCACGGGGGCACAATTGACATTAATGCCCAGTGAAAAAAGCATTTTCGCAAGGGCGCTCATATCTGTGCGGAGCTTTTCTAAATCGTCATAGTCACCCGCTGCAGGCCATTTTGGCCAATGTGGCGGCTTGAGACGTTGAACGCGGCCACCTTCTTGGTCGATAAGGATTGGGCAATCGCGCCCGAGTAATGATTTTAAATCGCTCGTGAGCGCGGTGACTTGCTCAGGGCATTCAATATTGCGACCAAATAAGATAAAGCCAAGCGGCTGGGCTTGCTGAAATAAACGCGCTTCACTCGGCGTTATTATGGGGCCCTCAAGGGCAAAAATAGCGGGGAGCATTTTAGCCTCCTATAATAGGAACATGCCATAAATTAAGAAGGCAATCGCTGTCGTTGAAATCGGCGCGCCATACATAACCGGCATGCCGCCTTTAACAAACAAAATATACATTAATATATGAACGGGGAGTACGGCGACTATAAAGTTCTGCGCCATGCCTAATAGGCCATTTTCCATCGGAAAGAGGATTAAGCTTAATATTAAAGTGGCCGCCATCATACCGGCTGTGACTTTATACCAGATATCCGCATGACAATTCATCATCGCAGTGCTTCTCATCAATATCCAGACCATAGCCGGAATAGAGACCCAGATTGCACCATATAGAGAGAGCATGTAAATATCAGGATTGCGTGCGAGCTGGCCGATCCAGCCCGTTAGTCCGCCAAATTTTGTTGCATAGCCAATAAGGCTGCCCAAATATGTGAGGCTGGCGACGGGTAAGTAACGGTTAAACAAAATATCAAAAAAGTCTTTTGGGACGAGCTGATCTTCGCTCATTCGTGCTGGTGACGTTATGCTTTCATATTCGTTATCCATCGCGGCGAGTCTTCCATCAGTATTACGCTTTATTTTTTTTATTTATTTATTATCTTTAAGCTGCGCCAAAATAGCAAAAGGAGAATCCTCGGCTGTTTTCTTAGGGCCAGCGCTATAAATGCGTGTTTGATCCTGTGGCTTTTTGTCTTTTTTGTATTTATTGTTTGGCTTCTTAAAGCTTGTATCGCCTTTTTTCTTGTCGCCACTCGCCGCTTGTGGCTTGTTATTCTTCACATAAGGGCGTGAAGGCTGAGCGCTTGCATTGGCTTTACCTTTTTTCAAGCGGAAAAGGGCAAGTTCAGGTAGGGCTTCAGGTGTCGGCGTCGCTTTTTTCGCTTCGGCTTCACCCTCAGTTGCTGTTGTCACGGCTTCTGTCTCTTCAGCTTTATCCGCTTTTACTTCCGTCTCTTTTATGTCTTCTTTTTTCGCGACTTCAGGGGCGGCCTCTGTAGCTACAGTATCTGTATCCACAGAAGCGGCTTCGGCTGTCTCAGCAGGTTTCGCTTCTTCAATTTTGCGATGTCCCATAGCGGCGAGAATTTCGTATAAATCGTCAATTTTACAGCCAAGCCATTCACACATTTTATGTTGTGCGCGGAACGTACCGTTTTGGGCGCTGTCATAAACGGCGTTTATCACGCGGTCGAGCATATCAATGCGGATCGCACGGTTACCGTAAACGGGATAGGCAATAGATTGGTAAAAACTTGGGTCAATAGTCTTCGGATCAACTTCAACAGATACCGCGCCATCATAAGGCACAGGCATTGGTAAGCTGCGGTCATTGTATAGTCCCCAAAGAATTGCGCGCAAACGCACGGCGGCAGGTTTGTTTAAGCTGGGAATAAAGACCAACAAAGGACCAAGCATAATGCGGCGCTGACGAATAGAGCGACGGCCTTCGGCATCAAGTCCTGCAATAAGGTCTTCTATATCGGCACGCGGCAATAAGCCAAGGGCTTCATAAACCTGAAAAGCAATGCCGCGAGCCGCGCCTGAGATTTCAGCGTCATCTTTTAATTTCGCTAAAGGTTCTAATACTGTGTTGATGCGGTCGCTTACCCAACGCTCAAGGCGACCCATTATTTTATCGCGCTGTTCGCTTGATAATAAATCGTTATTGGGAATGAAGATTTTAGGCTGCATAATATGCTCGCCTTTAACCAACTGAACAATCGCTTCGCCAGGGCGAGGATCAGTTTCGATTGGTTGCCATAGGATATAGCCCTCATCGCTTAGTATGAATTGACGGTCTAATGACTTTGATATCTCGTCTACGCGTGTGTTTAATTCTGGCATTAAGGCCTGACGTGTCGCATTCATAATAGCTGTATTATCCTTATTTATTTTTTGATTACTCAGATATAAACTGAAAAAGGCACAAATGTCCAATGCTATGACTACGTAAAGGCTCTTTTTTCAATGTTTTGTTGCACATTTGTCCTTTTTGATCAGCTTTGGGTTTCGTTTTATATGTATGAACAAGGTTAGCGTCTTATGGTCGAATCGTTTTTTATATGGTTTTTAAGGCGCCTTTAAGGGTGATCTACGATGTGAAAATTAGAATTGCAGTGTATGGATCCTATATTACGTATCGCGTTAATACTTTATTCTGGTTTGTTACCTTATAATTTGATACGCTTAGCGCGGATTTATTTTATTATGCAGTTATTTCGGTAGGAAAAATTATGAAACTTGGACTATTACGCCCCTTGACGCTTTCTGTTTTGGCTTTTGCCACTCTTTCTTTATCTCCACAAACAGCTGTGAGTGCAGACCCCGTTGATATTGATGGCGCGCTATATTTGCAAAATAAAATACAAGAGCAAATAAATACAGCAGGGTTTGGCCTGAGTGCTGAAGGGGATGTCGCTGTTGAGCCTGCAGGCAGCTATTATGCTGTGACATTACCCCATATCAAATTTGATATGGCGATGCCACCATCACAATCCATGCCTAATGGCGAAAAGCTCATGCTTGATTTTGGCATGTCGGCGTTAAATATGGTGCCAACAGATGTTAAAGGCCAATATATATTTGCACAATCTTTGCCAACACCTTGGCGGGTTTATAACGGCGAGCAAGAAATGTATCGCATTGAAATTGGTGAGCAGAAGACAAACGGTATCCAAGATATTGAAATGAGCTTAACCACGCGCCTGGATGCTGAATATAAAAACATTAGCCTCATTCATGCAGCCAGCAACGCGACTATTGTCCATATTGACAGCATCACAGCTAAAGGCGGCTATGATGAAAAAACAGCAGGCTTTTATTCTGGGACTTTACCCATTGAGATAAATGGCTTGAAGCTGATGGCGAATAACAAACCATTTCTTACAATTAAGAAAGTCAAAGCCTATAGCGGTTATACAGATCTCTCACGCGAAAACACAACAAAATGCATGGGGCAAATGCAGCGCCTGAATAAACAAATTACTGGTCACTTACAAAGAGAAAAAATCGTCACTCCAAAAGTGATCGCGACTTATCTTGATAATGTCTTGGCTTGTACAGGGATTATTGCCGATGGCATGGAAGGTGGCCTTGTTGTGGAAGGGGTTAATATCGGTCCAGAAATATCTGCTATGCTCGGCGTGCAGAATATTCTGTTCAAGAGCTTTTATACCCAAAGCCAGCTAACAGATATTAGCAAAGAAAAAATGGGCGTTTCTGTGAAATTTGGTATGCAAGAAATGGATATGCAGCCTTGGCCTGAATCGTTTAGTAAATTCTCACCGCGCTCTATTCATGCGGATATCGGTTTAGACAATATTCCACATGGTAAGTTACATGAAATTATACGCGGCGTATTGGCTATGTATTCCCAAGATGCAGCGCAAGTAACCGCAAATCCAGCCATGGTGCTTATGCCTATTTTGGCGCGCTTACCGCAGCTTCTTAATGAGGCAGAAAGTGGTATTGTTGCCAAGGATATTCGCATCGCAGGTGAGGGCTACCAAGCGCTTTTAAAAGGCCGTCTACAATCAGATATTAGCGCTATTTACGGTTTCTCCGGTAAAGCGAATTTAACCTTTTATAATATGGATAAATTCATGGAAGGAATCACAGCCGAAGCGCAAGATCCTAACAACCCTAATGCGGCGGGTATGATGCCGATGTTAGCGCCTGTTACGATGCTGCAGAAATTAGGCAAGGATGATGGTCAAGGCAATCGTGTCTTTGAATTTGAATTAACGCCTCAAGGTAAGTCTACTTTGAACGGTGAAAGCTTAATGAAATTACTTGCGCCACCACAAGCTGTGCCGCAGTAAATAATTTAAGGGCATATCGATCCCATATAATTACAAAAGCCGCACCCAGATAAGGGCGCGGCTTTTTGTTTATCTGGGCCAGTATTCTCTGAGCTGGTGTTTTTAAGTGAGCAATATATTGAGCAGCGCATTAATGCATAAGGCGCCATGAGCGCTCGCGCTGATATGGTTTGCGCCGTTCAGGATCAGTAAGTCTTCACGCGCCAACATATCGAGCTTTTCAGTATTTATAATATCGTGCCATTCAACACTTGCGCGCCTGCCGAGCTTTTCAAGGTCAATGCCTTCTTTAAGGCGTAGTCCCATCATCACCGCTTCAGTAAATTGCATTTCGCCTGTGATGCGCTCTAAGGGGTGCATGCCATGGCCAGATTTAGCGCAACGCTCGAGCCATTTTTCAGGGGCGCGATGGGCGCGGCTGGCCCATTTTTGCCCCTGTTGATCTTTGTAGCGCCCATGCGCGCCGGGGCCAATGCCGATATAATCATGATAGCGCCAATAGATTAAATTATGGCGCGATTCTTCGCCTAAGGCGGCATGGTTCGATGTCTCATAAGAAGGTAAATTATAGCGCTGGGTGATCTCCTGCGTCGCTTCATATAAATCAGCGGCTAGAAATTCATCAGGGATTTTAAAATCACCGCGATTATACTGCGTATGAAAGGCTGTGCCTTGCTCTATCGTTAACTGATAAAGCGATAAATGGCTTGTCCCATAATCTAGCGCTTGCGTAAGTTCGGCCTGCCATTGTTCTAAGCTTTGCTCGGGGCGGGCATAGATAAGATCAAAACTTAAGCGGTCAAAAATGTGCTGGGCTGATTGTATCGCGGTGAGCGCTTCTGCGCCACTATGCTGACGGCCGAGGAATTTTAAGTCTTGATTGTTTAGGGATTGCACACCAATCGAAACGCGATTTATACCCGCGGTTTTAAAATCTTGAAACTTCTGCGTTTCATAGGATGTTGGGTTCGCTTCTAAAGTGATTTCGCAGCCTTGCTCTAAGCCGAATAAATCAGCCGCATAGCTAATAATATCTTCAACCAAATCAGCGGGCATTAAAGACGGCGTGCCACCACCAAAAAAGATTGAATGCAGCGGGCGGATTTTGACTTGCGCGGCAAAATAATCAAGCTCACGGCGGTAAGACTCTTTAAAGGCCCCATAATCAACTCCATTTGATACATGAGAATTAAAATCGCAATAGGGGCATTTCGACAGGCAAAACGGCCAATGGACGTAAAGGCCCAAAGCTGCATATTCATCTTCTGTCTGTGGGGTTAGTGCGTGAAGCATTGTTCAAAAATACGATCCAGCGCTTTTCTGCGATGAGACAGTTGCTGTTTTTGTTCTAAGTTCATTTCGCCAAAAGTCGTGTTAAAACCCTCGGGCTGAAAAATAGGGTCGTAGCCAAAACCGTCAGCCCCGCGCATCGGCCAAATGATTGTGCCTTCACATTCGCCGCGCGTTATTTCAACATGGCCATCAGGCCAAGCCAGCGCGATTGTACAGATAAAAGCGGCGGCGCGATTATTAGTATCGCCAAGCTCATTATGAACGCGGCGCATGGCGGCTTTAAAGTCTTTGTCGTCACCTGCCCAGCGGGCGCTATAAATACCTGGCGCGCCGCCAAGGGCAGAGACGCTCAGGCCGCTATCATCAGCAAGGGCGACTTTACCTGTCGCTTTGGCCGCAGCCAGTGCTTTAAGCGCCGCATTGGCCTCAAATGTATCGCCAGTTTCTTCAGGCTCGGGCAAGTCTAAGTCATGGGCGCTTAATAGGGTGATCGGCATCGCGGCTAAGCGCGCCGCGATTTCGATGATTTTACCCTTATTATGCGTAGCCAAAACTAAATTGGCCGAGTCAAATTGACGCGCCGTTTTCGACATGATGCTTAAGCCTCAATCGCGAGTTTCTGTAGTTCTTTTAACTCATCACAGCCTTTTTGGCCAAGGCGCATAAGCTCTAAGAATTCTTCTTGTGAAAACGGTGCTTCTTCGGCAGTGCCTTGAATCTCAACAATTTTACCTTCGCCAGTAAATACAAAATTAGCATCTGTTTCAGCTTTTGAATCTTCTGCATAATCAAGATCTAGGACCGCTTCACCTTTATAAATGCCGCATGATATTGCCGCGACGCTGTCTTTAAGCGGGCTTTCACTAAGCGCGCCGATCGTGATGAGGTAATTAATCGCGCGGGCAAGAGCAACATAGCCGCCTGTGACGGATGCTGTGCGCGTGCCGCCATCGGCTTGAATAACATCACAATCAATTTTAATTTGACGCTCACCGAGTTTTTTCATGTCAACAACCGCGCGCAATGAGCGACCGATAAGGCGCTGAATTTCTTGAGTACGACCAGATTGCTTACCGCGTGCGGCTTCGCGATCCATGCGTGATCCTGTTGAGCGGGGCAGCATACCATATTCAGCGGTAACCCAGCCTTTACCTGTACCGCGCATCCAACCTGGAACGCTATCATCAACGCTGGCTGTACAAATCACGTGAGTATTACCGCATTTAATCAGGCATGAGCCTTCAGCTTGTGGTAAAAATTCAGGAATAATTTCAATCTCGCGTTTTTCGTCATTTTGGCGTTGTGACGGACGGTTCATCATAGCTTACCTCATTAATTTATTTCTTTACGTAGTCTGTTATGGCTTATATTGTACTCTTTATGCTAATGCAAGATTTAAGATAGGCCGCTTTACATGTCCCTTGCCGAACTCAACCAGCGCTCAGAGCAAATTTTCAGCTATATTGTTGAGAATTATTTGCGCGCGGGGCAACCAATTGGCTCTAAACAGATTCTCAGTGATTTACATCTCGATGTATCTTCTGCGACTATCCGCAATGTAATGGTCGCCCTTGAAAGTAAGGGGCTGTTATTTTCGCCGCACGTTTCTGCCGGGCGTGTACCGACTAATGCAGGTTTGAAATTCTATATTGATGGCTTGATGGAAATTGGTGATGTTGATCAAGGCGATAAAGCCCAGATAGATCATATGTGCAATGAAGCGGGCGCGACCAGCAAGGAAATGTTAGAGCGTGCAGGGCAGATGCTGTCTGGCCTATCTCAACATCTTGGCCTTGTCCTTGTCCCCAAACAAGATAAACCAATTAAGCAAATTCAATTTATGCGCATCGCGCCGGGACAGGCTTTGGTAGTTATTGTCAGCGAAGACGGTTTAATCGAAAATCGGCTGATTGAACTTAAGCAGGACGTCAAAGCCTCGGAGCTTGAACGGCTGTCAAACTTCCTTAATGACATATGTATTGGTAAGACAATATCTGAGTTATCAGCCGTGATTACCGTTGAGCTTCAAAAAAGTCAGATGAATTTAGATGCGCTGACCAACGCGCTTGTTTTAAAGGGCCTTGCCGTATCAACGGCAGATCGCGCCAATGAGCAACATTTGATTATTCGCGGGCAATCGCGGCTTTTAGAAGATGTGCAGGCGATTGAAGATTTAGATCGCGCGCGCGATTTGTTCGAACTGATTGAAGATCAGCAGCGTATGATGAATTTGGTTCACTCGACCAACGAGGGTGACGGCGTTAAAGTTTATTTAGGCGCGGAAAATGATGTGTTTAATCATGCGGGATGGTCTATGATGATTGCACCTTATAAGAATGCTGATAATAATATTATTGGTGCCTTGGGGGTAATTGGGCCAACACGGTTGAATTATGGACGAATAATACCGATACTGGATTACACGTCACGGGTTTTAACAAGACTCATAGGATAATTATTGGATATTTGAATGATAAGATCTTTTCGCTTTAAAAAAACTATGATGGCATTGGCTGTCTCAACCATGATTTTTTCTGTTGCGCCCGCTTCCGCGCAGCAAAATAAGAAACCACGGCTAGAGCGCCTGGGCTCAAAATCTTTTCCTGATGGCGTGAAGATGACAATCTCTCATTCTTATAAGCAGCCAGGTAGTGCCTCTTTAAACTTTTCTTCGCCAACGATAGAAAGCAGCTGTGCAAGCGTCAGTGACCATGATGTGAAGATCAAAGAATCGCTAAACGTTCTTGATATTGAATTTTCAAATTGGGCGATTCAAACCTATAAATTAATAGATGAAAATAACCGCGATCTATGTGGTAAGCATAGCTACGCGCAATATAGATTGCCTTTGGATTTAAAAAAACTCAGCGAAGAGGGCTTTACCCAGCTTCGTATATGGAATCGTAACGCAACAGAGGCTTTTAAATTGGAAGATTTGGGCGAAGATACATATCGCCTAACGCCTGAGTCAAAAGGCCAATATTTCAAGATTGGTAATTATGAGAACGTTTTGACTTATAAGCAATATCCGGCAAATGCTTTCCGCGTATTCCCTGATTATAAACCGTATAATGAAGAACTTATGCTGCGTGAAATACGGGCCTTGGTGCGCGATAAAGGTTATGAGCTTCTTGATTATACCGTGCATTATGATGACCAAAAACGTCCTTACTACATTGTGATTGATAATGAAGATATGGTTGTAGTCAATGGCTTAAAGCGTGAAAGCTTTCTCCCCTTTGCGAGTATTGATATTGATGAGCAGGGGCGTATAATACCGCTACGCATTAATATTGGCCGCTTATAGAATTGTTTAATAGACACATAATAAAAATAATAAAACTATGAAAGAGTCCCGAGTAACATGACAGAACATAATAATATGCATCCAAAGGACGAGAACATCGAAGGCGAAGCGCAAGATGCTCCTCAAAATCAACAAGCCGGCGCATCTGACGAAGATGATCTGTCAGCTATGGCTAATGAAGATCAAGCCATGTTCACAGAAGAAACCTTCGGTGACGCTGATGGCGCCGCTAGAATTGCAGAACTAGAAGCCGCATTGGCCGTTGAAAAAGAACGTGGTTTACGCGCTTTGGCCGAAGCTGAGAACACGCGCCGCCGCGCGATTAAAGACCGTGAAGATGCGGGCAAGTTTGCGATTTCACGCTTCGCACGTGATTTGCTTGATGTGCTTGATAATTTCACGCGCGCTATGGATGCTGTTCCTGAAGATTTGAAAGATGTTGATGACCGTATTAATGGGGTCGTAACTGGCGTTGAATCTGTACAAAAAGACATGCTCAAAATATTTACAAATCATGGTATTGAACGCATTGATCCGCTCGGTGAGCGTTTTGATGCAAACTTCCATGAAGTTATGTTTGAAGTGCCCGGTAGTGGCCAGCCTGAAGGCTCTATCACGCAAGTGATGGAACCGGGCTATATTATTAGTGGTCGTTTATTACGCCCAGCCCGTGTTGGCGTTGCTAAAGGCGACCCAAGCGCCGCGCCAACCCATGCAGTTGATCAAGAAGTTTAGGCTTTACAACGAACTCTATTATATTAAAGGCGAGCATTAATTTGCTTGCCTTTTTTTGCGCACCTTACTTGACATATTGCGGGGGTCTTGATAAGTTAATTCCATAATAACCAAAAAAGGGGTGTGCCATGGCTTTTAAGATAATGTTCAATACTATGGATGGGCAAACGAGAACTTGTGAGTGGGATAAAGATTTAGATATTCTATCTGGGCTTGATCCATACTGGCAAATTGATACGGAAATTAGCTTTGAAGACTTTGATCGTTTTAATCAAGACTTTGGCCCTCGTAAGCCTCGCAAGCTTGCTCAACGAAGTAAAGGGATGGATTTTTCCCCAATCTACGCGGATATTGTTGAACAGGGCAGTGTTTATAAGGCGGTTTGGGGGTTAAAGAAAGACCCAAATGTTTGTACATTTAAACTGCGTGAGGGTGGTCAGCCTGTAATGACTTACATCGATAAAAGTGTTGTTGAGTTGATTGAGATTTTTAACAAAGAGAGCCAATCCGGCGAGCTATGCTGCGATATAAGGGGATTCTCTGGACGCGAGCCTTTTAATAGAAAGATCTTTACGGCTTTGAAGCAGATGTTATAAATATATAAAGACTCTATATTAGAGCTTGAAATAGAAAAACGTCGCAATATTTTGCGGCGTTTTTCTGCTTTGGCTTTGTTTTAATTATTTTGATTATAAAGTCGTGCCGTCTATACGCAAATATTGACCTTGTTGCGCGCCTTTATAAAGCGCCGCAGACTGGCTAATATCACTTTTTACAGCTTGCCATGAAGAAAGAACAGGCTTGTAGCGATACAGGTCAATTTTGTAGCCTGCAGAATAGGCAGAAACGCGATCTGGGCATGTCCCATATGTATCAATGCAGCTTTGGAAGTCCGTGGCCTTAACGGGCGTGCGAAATTGCGAGGCTAAATCAATCGCATTTTCTTGTGATGTGGCGCAAGATAATGTATCAAAACCTTTAGAAACGCAGTCTTGATGAGAATTAAAAATAATTGTTTCTTGTGTATTTAGCGCATTAATAATGTTTTCTTTATCTTGACGCTCATCATGTGTCGTACATAAGAGCGCGCCAGATATACAGGCCGCTGCGAGTGAAAAGACCCCCATCATCTTTATGTTGCGCGTGCTCGGCGTACCCGTGTCTAACCATTTATCAATGGCGCGATTGGTGCGGCTTAATAAACTGCCTTTTTGTGGTGAATCTTGTTGTTGTTGTTGTTGTTGTTGTTGTTGTTGTTCGTTCATTGCTACTCTCCCCGTATTCTTTTTATATTTTATATTCCCTGCATCAAACGTAATTGAAATTAATCTAGCCTATATATTTAGAACGGTCAATCTATATGGAAATAATTATATTCGTGATGATCCAGAGAATTTTTTTCTTAGGCTTGGCTAAGAATTTTTTATGTAATTTATTTAGACTTGACATAAAAAATATGGGTGGGTATGTTTGATTTCATAACATATAAGGAGCGCGCTATGAGTTTTAAAATAAAATTCAATAATGATATTGGTAAAGAAAAAATTTGTGAATTTGATGAAAACGTAAAAATTGTTGTGGGTTATGCCGCATTTTCAAATACCTTTGATACACAGATTACCGATGAAGAGTTTTCTGCCGTTTATGAGAAAGATATAGACGTTTGGGATAGTGAGCATGCGATGGAAGCAATGGAAGAATTAGAAAAAGATCCTGACATTTGTACTTTAATTGTGACTGTCGATGAAGATAAAATTGTTAGCTATGTTGAAAGTAGCGCCTCTGACTTATTGCAGGCTTTTAATAAGGCAAAACAAGGTGGTGATATATATTGTGATATCAGTGCGTGTTCTGGTTATGAGCCTTTAAAGCAAAAAGTTGCAGGGCTTATTAACTCTATGTCATAAAAATAAACAGGATAAAAAGGGAAGCAGAAAATGAGTCTTAAGATAATTTTTAGTAATATAATCAGCCAAACAAAAAAATGTGCCTTTGATAGTAACCTTACAATTCTTGAAGGTTGCGCCGTAGTTTCAAATTGTGCCGTATTTGAGAACATTGATGATACGACAATTGCTAGAAAGGAGTTTAATGCACTTTTCGATGCGGATGCGCTGTGGGGGGATGACCATTTAATAGAGGCGCTGAAGATGTTAGAAACAGATTCAGAAGTTTCTACTCTAATCGTAAAAACCCCCGAAGGCCAAATGGTTACTTTTGTTGAAAAGAGCGCGTCAGATTTGTTGGGTGCTTTTAATGAGGCGAAACAAGAGGGTGATATATATTGTGATATCAGCGCGTGTTCTGGTTATGAGCCTTTAAAGCAAAAGGTTTCTTCTCTTTTAAAGGCTATGCCATAAAGCACAAAATCTTTTCAAAGTCTTTGCTTATAAGCTAATTTATAAAAAGCGCCTTAATTTAGGGCGCTTTTTGCGTATCATATTTAAAGCTTAGCACTTGTACTTCTTATTATTTGGCGTATCTTAGAGGCATTGAATTTATATCACATTTGTAAGGAGCATATAGAGATGGCACGGAATAAAATTTCATTAATCGGCGCGGGGCAAATTGGCGGTACGCTGGCTTTATTGGCCGGCATGAAAGAATTAGGTGATGTTGTATTGATCGATATCGCAGAAGGTATACCACAAGGTAAAGCGCTTGATTTAGCTGAACTTTCGCCTGTTGAGAATTTTGATTGTAACTTCCAAGGCTCAAATACTTATGATGCAATTGTTGGCTCTGATGTCGTTATCGTCACGGCAGGCATCCCACGTAAGCCAGGCATGTCACGTGATGACTTGATCGGTATTAATACAGGCATCATCGAATCTGTTGGTGAGAATATCAAAAAATATGCACCAGATGCATTTGTGATCGTTATCACCAACCCACTCGACGTGATGGTTGATGTTATGCAGCGCGTTACAGGCTTCCCAGATAATAAAGTTGTCGGCATGGCTGGCGTATTAGACAGCGCGCGTTTCAGCCACTTCTTGGCAGAAGAATTCGGCGTATCTGTTGAAGACATCACAGCCTTCGTTCTTGGCGGTCACGGCGATACAATGGTACCGCTTATCCGTTATTCAACAGTGGCGGGTATTCCATTGCCTGATTTGATTAAAATGGGCTGGACAACACAAGAGAAAATCGACGCGATTGTTGACCGTACACGTAAGGGCGGCGGTGAAATTGTTGCGCTTCTTAAAACAGGATCTGCTTTTTATGCGCCGGCATCTTCAGCGATTTCTATGGCAGAGAGCTATTTGCGTGATAAGAAACGCGTCCTTCCTTGCGCAGCGCGCCTAAACGGTGAATATGGCATTAAAGGCCTCTATATTGGCGTACCTGTAATTATTGGTAAAAATGGCGTTGAGAAGATCATCGAAATTCAGCTTAATGCAGAAGAGCAAGCGATGTTCGACAGCTCTGTTGCCGCGGTAAAAGAATTGCTCGGCAGCGTTAACAAAGCTGCATAAGCGCGCTGTTTACAGTCCATAATTATCATATAAAATAGCATCCCAGAGAGCGGATGCTATTTTTTTGTGTACGGATTTTGGAGTGTTGAAGTGATCCAAAGTTAAATTGAAACGTACAAAGAGTGTAAGTGAAATTTAAACCCCTTTAAATGAGCTTACCGCATTACACACACACTACTCAAAGAGGCTACACCCAATAGCCGCTCACACACACAAGTGGAGCTCTGTCCCCCCAGAGTTTCACTTGTGGCTTTTGTGGTCTTGAATTAAATGAGCAAGCTTATTCGGCGGCTTGGCTTTGTTCCATCTCGGTAATAACCGCTTTGAATTGCTCTAGCGCCCAATCAATTTCTTCTTTAGTAATCGTCAAAGGCGGCGCAAAACGCACAACGGTTTCATGTGTTTCTTTGCACAATAGGCCGCGCAGTTTAAGTTCTTCGCAAATAACCCGTGCTGAAGCGAGGTTCGGATCTATATCAACGCCTATCCAAAGCCCTGCGCCGCGCAGCTCTCTAATCAGTTTTGTATCGAATGCGTTAAGCTGATCGAGCATATGACGCCCTAAAGTGGCGCTATTCTCAGAAAGCTGTTCATCCGCCATAATATCAAGGGCTTCTATGCCAATGGCTGCGGCTAGTGGATTGCCGCCAAAGGTCGATCCATGCGAGCCGGCATCAAAGACATCCATGACGTCAGCACGCGCTAAAAAGGCCGAGACAGGATATATGCCGCCGCCTAGGGCTTTGCCTAATATAAGGCCGTCAGGCTTATCAATTTCATGTTGAAAAGCGAAGTCTTTACCTGTGCGCCCCATACCGGATTGAATTTCATCGCAAATAAGCAACACATTATGTTTCTTGCAGATTTTTTGTATCGCAGATAACCAGCCTTTTGTCGGAATGATAATGCCCGCTTCACCTTGCATAGGCTCTGTTATATAGGCGCAGACATTTGGGTTGGCGGCTGCTTTTTCAAAAGCGTCCAAATCGCCAAACGGCACTTCAATAAAGCCGCCATCGAAAGGTCCGAAATTTTCTTTATATTCTTCGTCGGATGAGAAGCCAACAATCGTTGTCGTACGGCCATGGAAATTGCCCGATGAGACCAATATCTTGGCTTGGGCTTTGGCGATACCTTTTGCGGTGTAGCCCCAGCGACGCGCGGCTTTAATCGCGGTTTCAACGGCTTCAGCGCCTGTATTCATCGGCAGCATTTTATCCATGCCTGTCACGGCGCAAAGCTTCTCAGCGAACAGGCCAAGCTTATCGGTGTAAAAGGCGCGGCTAGGAACGTCTAACGTTTCAAGCTGCGTAACAAGGGCGTTTTTCAGGCGTTCATTAACATGGCCTGCGCTCACGGCGCTATAGGCACTGAGGAAATCCAGATATTTACTACCTTCCACATCCCAAACCCAAACGCCTTTTGCTTTGTTTAAAACAACAGGTAAAGGGTGGTAGTTATTGGCTAGGTATTTTTCTTCACGAGCAATGTAATCTTGCGTTTTCATCTGATCTCTCCCAAGTCATTATTTTTATATATAAATAATTTATCAGTTGGAAAGAAGGCTGTCTATTTTAGTGAAAACTTCGCTAACCGCTTTTCTATGCTACAGATCACTAATCAGCCAGTGGCTCATACCAATCACGGATCATCCCTGCATCTTGGCGTTTGTCGTGATTAAAAGGCGGTTTTAGTTTGCCGCCAAAATAATGCCGCACAAGGCTTTGCCAATATTCTAGCCCGTCTTTATTGTGGCGCAGGCAATAATCTTCAAACCAATGGCGACCAATGCGCACATGATTGACTTCTTCCGACAAAATTATTTTGAGTATGCTGGCGGTATCAGAATCATTTTGTGCTTCAAAGTTTTTAATCATCCCTGGCGTTACATCGAGACCGCGTGCTTCTAAAACCATTGGGACAATGGCAAGGCGCGCAGCAATGTCATGGCGGGTTTTCTCGGCTGATTCCCAAAGCCCGTCATGCGCGGCAAGATCGCCATAGGCTGCGCCATGATGTTTTAAGTGCGCATTGAGTAATAGAAAATGTTTAGCCTCGTCACCGGCGACGCTCAGCCAGTCCATAAAGAACTCTATAGGTAAGTTGTAAGCAGCCTCAGGGGCGTGTTCATCGTAAAGCGGGGCGAAGCGGGCGATCATATCCCACGCTAAATCAATAGCATTAAGCTCTATATGGGCGATGGCATGAAGCAAGACGATCTTTTTTGGAACGCCTTTATTGCGTTTATTGCTGGGGGCCATAGCGCGCGGATCATGCAATTCAGGTCTTTCAGGGCGCGCAGGTCGAATATCAGGGCTATCATGGCCAATAAGGACGCGGTCACTCTGGCCATTAATGTCTTCGACAAAGCTGCGCGTAAGTTCGGCTTTTTCTTGCGCATTGGCGCAGCGTAAAACGCGGCAAGCGCATTGTGTTAAGTCTAATCTTTGCATGAATTTATGTATTTAGCTTAAAGTGATGGCCCTGAAGGAGGCTTGTTTTGATTCGCAGAAGCTTGGTTTTGTACGGCATTCTCATTCTCATCTGCATCCGGCTTTAACGCACGGGCGAGGGGAAACCAATCAAGCGCAGATTTGCCTTCAATCGTGATTTCGTCACTTTCTTGGGCAAAGGACACACAATCAACAATATCGGATGGCGTCATTTCCTTGTGGCTGTAATGCATAAAGCTGCAAAACGCATTATGCAAAACGCCATTGGCCGCGCAAAGTGTTTCGTTTAAATCGGTGATGGCTTCATGAGTTAAGTCTGTTTGTGAGAGGTCATTTTCATCTGTAGGTAGGAATTCATGTGCACCGCAAACAATAACCATTAGGGCATCAGCGTAATAGAGTAGCCATTCATTTTTAAGATGTAGGCTGATTGCGTTTTCATCCAGACCATCAAAATTAGCCTCGGTAAGATATAAAGATTTCGCGTATTCAATGGCTGATTCCGATAATTCAGGAATCAGCTTTTCAATATCCATTTCGCCATCTAAATACAAATCAGTAAGGCAGTAGCTCATAGCATTAAACTGCATGACCTGACCTTCATAAACTTCAATATCAAGATCATCAGCAGGGATGATTTTACCCTTAGGCGAGTCAGATGCAGGAGAACCATCTTGAGAATTTGATCCTGCATTATCTGAAAATGCTTCTTTTACTTTATCAAACCAACCCATGGCTAAAACTCCCTTTTATGTGAAGGGTTATATTAGACTTGGTTTTGTTTTATGTCAATGTAAACTTGTGTTTTGAAATGATTAATCAGGCGCTTTTAACATCGGCTTGTGCGTCAGGTGAGAACCAAAACTCAATCACTTCTGTGGCTTCATCGCAGCGTGCTGAATGTTTGGCCTCTAACGGGACGTTAAACCATTCGCCGACTTTATATGTTTTCTCTACGCCTTCTACTGTTAAATGCATAGCGCCGCGTGAGATTAAACCCCAATTAAACGTATCATGGGTATGAGGGGCAATATTTGTATTTGGCGGGTAGGTAGCGAAAAGGATTTTACAATTTTCACCTGCCATTTGAAAGGCATCAAAGCGGCATTTAAATGCAGGCAGTTTTTGAAAAACCTCAGGGAAATTTATCGTGGATGGGCTCGACATAGTTAGACTCCTTAAAATATATTATCTCATTGTATTTTATAAGGATAACGGCTTTTTTAATAGATTGTTGGGGTAAAAAGGCGATGTTACCACCATTTTTATGGCGCTAAATGATCTTAGACGATTAGAGGGCAGTCTATCGAGGGCGTCTACAAAACGACTTTAAAGGTCATTAGCGCCATATAGCCTGAACTATCTTGTGCCGTTTTTGATTGCTCAGCTGTGCTATATTTTGTGCTTTGATGGCCAAGGCTCGCGCAAAGTGATAAATCTTTTTGTGAAGCCCAGCAATTTTTAACACCAATTTGTGTTGATTGCGTCTTTCCCAATAAATCATGACGGATTTTACCCTGCGCCGCAAAAACCGAGAATTCATCAGATATATTATAATTCAAGCGGTGATAGTTTGTTTTCCTGCTCGTGGAAAAATTATCAATACCGAAGCTGTTTTTACTATTCTCATATGCGGTAACATTAAAATAAGTCATGCGCTCAGAAATCTTTAAGTCTAAGGCGCTGTACATATTAACGTTTTTCTCGTTAACCAGTCCCCCAGTAACGCTTTGTAGCTTCTGTTTTTGAGCGCCAAAGCGCCAGTTTAAACGCTCACTTTTATACCCCAATTCACCGCTTACGCGCACAGAAGGATTCTCTTTTGCTGCGCTATAGTAAGCAAGGACAGACTCCATATCATCGCTTTGATTAAAATCAAACTGGGTCGCGCTAGAGTTTTGAATTCTAAACGTCGAAGATAATGTGCTATTTAAAAAATCATGACCTTCATATGGCGTGGATCCTTGTCCAAATTCATCTGGAATAGGCATCTGTAAAAGTTCATAGCGATTGATTCCCAAAAGAGAGGCAAGCTGGCGTTCGGCTAAATATGGGCCATAGCGCTTCGCTGTTTTGCGCAGGCGGCGATGTACCATTTTATTTATGCCTACTTCTAAAGCGGGCGCCAATATAGGAATACCCATTTTCACAATATCAGGGAACACCACATAATTTTCGTTTAAATAGGGCGCTTTATTAATTGTGAATTTTTTAGGGTTGTTTGAAGTATAAGGGGTATCAGGGCGCTCATCTTTAAAACGCGTGGTGGCGTTGGCTTGTATATACCAGCGCGAAGATTCTGGAATTAAATTGGCCGTGATGCTGAATTTATTATAGGGGGCGTGAGTAGAGACCTGCTTTTGTACACCGAAACGGCCCTCTATAGTTTGAGAATCTGGCGCAGCATAAGCAAATGAGCTCGTCGATAAGCCAAGCATAGCGCTCAGTTCTAAAGCATGAATAAATTTTTTATTTGGCATCTCCACTTAAACCTTCCCCTGCGTTGTTTATTCTTATTTTTTTGAAACGCCCATATTTTTACCATAATAAAAATCATTATTCAACCAGGACTTATGCTGCGCCGCATTCTAAAAAGGCACTTTGCGCGGATTGACATAAAAGAGGCCTTTGTTTATGGTTTTTCTAGATAGTTTAGAAACAATTTATACGCCATTTGCGAAAGGTATTTTATTATGAGCGCCACATTAAACCTCTACCACTCGACAATGGAAAAATCGATCACTTGGGCGTTTTGCCGTGCCAGCCGCCATCAAGGGCTTAATGTCGGCCTGACGAAAGATGCGGGAAATTACACACATTGGCTCTATATTGCGCTGCCTGATGGCGCGGATGATGCCGCCAAAGCCCAATTTAAAACAATCACTGATGAAATCAGCACGCAGCATGAATATACCGCTGTTGAGCGCTATCAAGCGCCCGATGCAAAGGCAACGGCGCGGCATTTGTTTAATATTTGATATTGAGTTATCTGTGATCAGGCGGCTTTGCAGCAGAGTAATCAACGCGGTAACATCGTATTTATGTGAAAATTACTTATCATCGCCCATTTTTAGGGCATTGATAAAGGCGCTTTGTGGAATTTGGACATTGCCATATTCGCGCATTTTCTTCTTACCTTTTTTCTGCTTATCCAGTAATTTACGCTTACGGCTTACATCACCGCCATAACATTTGGCGGTAACGTCTTTACGCATGGCACTTAAATGTTCAGCCGCAATAATCTTGCCGCCAATGGCCGCTTGAATGGCGATTTTAAACATTTGGCGGGGAATAAGTTCTTTAAGGCGCGTACATAAAGCGCGGCCACGTGTTTCAGTGGCGGATCTGTGCACAATCATGGATAGCGCATCAACAGGTTCTTGATTGACGCGGATTTCCATCTTAACCAAGTCATTCTCAGCGTAATCTGAAAGCTCATAGTCAAAAGACGCATAGCCACGGGAAATAGATTTCAGGCGGTCATAAAAATCAAAGACAACTTCATTGAGCGGCAGACGATAGACCAACATGGCACGGTCGCCCGCATAGGTCAGGTCCAGCTGTTCACCGCGGCGTTCTTGGCAAAGCTGCAACAGGCTGCCCAGATATTCATCAGGGGTTAATATTGTCGCTTTAATCCATGGCTCTTCAATATGGTCGATAAACACAACATCAGGCAGGTCAGCCGGATTATATAATTCGGTCATGGTGCCATTGTTTAAATAGACATGATAGACCACGCTTGGCGCGGTCGGAATAAGGTCGAGGTCAAACTCACGCTCTAGGCGTTCTTGAATGATCTCCATATGCAGAAGGCCCAAAAAGCCACAGCGGAAACCAAGGCCAAGGGCTTGCGAGCTTTCCATCTCATAATGAAGCGAAGAATCATTCAAGGCCAAACGCCCGAGTGAATCACGTAATTTATCAAATTCTGATGTATCAACAGGGAAGAGTGAGCAGAAAACCATAGGTATTGACGGTTTAAAGCCTTGTAACGCTTCAAGGCAAGGGGTCTTGATATCTGTAATCGTGTCACCAACTTGCGTTTCAGAAATATCTTTAATGCCTGCTGTAATAAAGCCCATTTCGCCGGGGCCAAGCACATCGGTAATAATACGTTTGGGGGTAAATACACCCACGCGATCAACAAAGCGCTCAGCGCCAGAATTCATAAATTTAATTTTTTGGCCTTTGCTTAAAAAGCCGTCTTTGACGCGCACAAGAATAACCACGCCGAGATAAGAATCATACCAACTATCAATCAACAGAGCTTTGGTTGGCTCTTCATCTTTGCCTTCATGCGGGCAAGGCAGTCTTGTCACGATGGCCTCAAGCAGCTCGTTAATACCTATACCACTTTTACCTGAGCATTCAATGGCATCGCTGCAATCAAGGCCGATAACGTCTTCGACTTCTTTTTTGACGCTATCAGGGTCAGCCGCTGGTAAATCAATTTTGTTAATTGCGGTGACGATTTCATGGTTGTTATCGAGGGCTTGGTAAACATTAGCCAGAGTTTGCGCTTCTACGCCTTGCGTAGAATCAACCACCAAGATAGAGCCTTCACATGAGGCTAGCGAGCGCGAGACTTCATAAGCAAAATCGACATGCCCTGGTGTGTCCATCAAATTTAATTGATATTCAATGCCATCTTTGGCTGTGTACATAAGGCGAATAGTTTGCGCTTTAATCGTAATACCGCGTTCGCGCTCAATATCCATGTTGTCGAGCATTTGCTCTTCGAGCTCGCGTTCTTCGACGCCGCCACAGGTTTGAATAAGGCGATCAGCCAAGGTTGATTTACCATGGTCAATATGCGCAACAATGGCGAAGTTACGTATGTGTTCTAACTTATGTGTTTTATGGCTCATGGGTATCCAAATACTCTATACTATAATATCGGTAAAACGTTGAAGGCTGAACATATAGTCAAATTTTACGAAAGGCAAGATAAGTTGATTATAATTGAAAAAAAGCTACGCTTGCGCTTGATCTAACTTTTCGCACAGCTACATGACGATAAGCCGAATGATTATTTATGGTTTAATAGGGCGTATTAAAGCGCTCTCACATTAAGAGATATATTTTAAGAAAGCATGCATGATGTCAAAATTACTAGAACCTTTTATACTTGGTGACCTTAACCTTCCTAACCGTATTATAATGGCGCCGTTAACCCGCAGCCGCGCGGATAGTGAGGGGCGTATTCCTAATGATTTAATGGCCGATTATTATGCACAAAGAGCCAGTGCAGGATTAATTATCAGCGAGGCGACCAGTGTTACGCCTATGGGCGTTGGTTATGCCGATACACCGGGCATTTGGTCGGATGAACAAGTCGCGGGCTGGCAGAAAATCACCGAGGCTGTACACGATAAAAAAGGCCGAATTTTTTTACAGCTTTGGCATGTGGGACGTATTTCCCATCCGCTATTTTTAGACGACAAATTACCAGTAGCGCCAAGCGCTATTCGCCCAAAAGGCCATGTTAGCCTTGTGCGTCCCGAGACGGATTATGTGGAGCCGCGGGCTTTAGAGTTAAGTGAAATACCTGCCATTATTGAGGCCTATAGACTAGGCGCTGAAAACGCCAAAAAGGCAGGCTTTGACGGGGTTGAGATTCACGGCGCGAATGGTTATTTACTGGATCAGTTTTTGCAAGACAGCACCAATACGCGCACAGATAATTATGGCGGCTCAATTGAAAATCGCGCACGTTTAATGCTTGAGGTCACAGATGCAGTGCTCAGTGTTTGGGATAAAAACCGCGTCGGTATGCATTTAGCGCCACGTATGGATGCCCATGATATGGGGGACAGCACCCGATTAGAGACCTTTCGTTATGTCGCCCGCGAACTTGGTCGTCGTGGTTTGGCCTTTATCTGCACGCGGGAATATCTAGGCGATGACCGTATCTCCACTATTCTCAAAAAAGAATTTGGCGGATGCTTTATAGCCAATGAAAAATTCACGCAAGACAGCGCTGAAAAAATCATTGCTACGGGCGATGCAGATGCTGTTGCCTTTGGCCAGCTTTATATTGCGAATCCTGATCTGGCTGAGCGTTTCGCGCAAAAGGCACCGCTTAATGTGCCGCGTCCAGAAAGCTTTTATAATGGCGGCGCTGAAGGCTATACGGATTATCCGTTCTTAGCGGAGTTTCCACAGGATAAAAAAGCTTTGGGGTAACGGTGCCCAGCCTCTACTGCTATTGACATATTCACTTGACACTAGGTTTTATTTTTCGTAAGGTCGGCCTCTGATATTTAATATATAGAGAGATCGATTGTTATGGCAGCTAAAGATTTAAAAGAATTAGTGGCAGAAGAGCTTGAGAATAATAAGCGTAAAGCGCTGAAAGCTGAAAAAGCCGCCGAACGTCAGCGCCAAAAAGATGAGCGCGCACAGGTAAAGAGTGAGGCCGCTTTACCCAAGAAAATAAAACGTTTAAATACGATTTTTGAACAGGTTAGTGATAAGAAAATTGCGGCAGCATTAAGCGGCGATCAAAGAATTACGATCAAATGTTGGCGCCCTTTAGACATCGTATCAGAATATGAAATGATGCAGACCTCAGGCTTTTTAAAATTACAAAAACGCTTGTCATCGTCTTTTGCTAAGGCAAGTTACGTTGCAATACATTGCGCTGAAAACCATATCTTAACGGCGGATGTTTCAGACCTCCTAATGGGGCGGGCGAAGATCAGGGATGCATTAGTTGTTAGCTTAGAATGGGATAAAGATAAATTCTTGGAACAGACTGAAAAGCAAAAAAAATTAGAGATTATGTAGAAAACAAAAAAGAAGAACCATTATGCTCGATTTAAAGAAACAAATTATATTTGATGACCAACAAGATTTCACACCTTTAGAGGGCGAGACTCAAACTGAGCCAACGCCGTGTAAGCCAGCCACTATTTTTCCTGATAATGTGAGCTTCACGCCTGATGAGTTGGAAATCGTTGAGGATTTTAATTTACAAGGCCGTATTGATTTTGATAACGCTGACTTCATTCCAGATGAAGAAACTGAGCCGGAGCAAGCCATTCGCCCAGCCGTTATTATTAAAAGTCCCAAACCTTAAGTTGAAGAAAAGAATACGTATATGCCCCATATTATCGTTGAATATTCACCACAGCTTGATGATCAAATACCAGCGTTATTAAATGATCTTCATGAAACGCTATCGGCATCAGGCATTGATAAAGTGCGGATAAAGACGCGCGGCATTGCGCTTAATCACAGCGTTGTCGGCCTTGAAGGTGCGGGCGGCCTTATGATGCATGCAACCTTGTTGATCTTAGAAGGGCGCAGCTATGATCTTAAAAAACAATATGCTGACCCGCTTTATGATGTGCTGAAAAAAGCCGCACCGAATAATTGCGCCGTGACGTTAGAAGTCCGCGACATGGATAAAGAAACTTATTATTTATAAGTGCGGAAGCAAAGGACAGTCTAAAAAGTTACGTGTAATAAGCAAGTTTAAGTGGATATAAGATATGATAAAATTATGGGGTAAGGATAAGAAAGCTGAGTTACCAGAAAAACGCTTTAGCATTAGCCAAGATGCGAGCGAGCTGAGGGCTGTATTTAATGAATTTGCAACAAAAGAAATGCGCAAAATTGACGCGGCTTTTGAAGGCCTCACAAAAAGCTTTTCTCTGAATGAAGCGACGCTCAAGGCATTGGTTAAAGGCGAGGTCTATCTGAATTGGGATTTTCACCACAGTGGATCCAGGCTTGCGGATAGACGTATTTGGCAAGCTTCGGGCGGTTACCAGAATTTCTCCCAAGAATTAGAAAATATAGGCATTAAACTCGTGGAAGCGAACATATATAATAAGAATGAAACATCAAATGATCGTTCTATTCAGTTACAGTTAAGAGCGAGCAAGAGTTTCATTGAGGCGGTAACTGGCGCGCTGCATATAGAAGAGTCTGGGGCGCTTGATGTCGAACAAACGGCCGTGGTTAAGCCGCAAAACAAAGCTCATATCATCAGCTAAAATCTATGCTCGTGGGTGGGCTTTTTTATAGACTTCCAACAGCTTCGCATTATCAACATCCGTGTAACGCTGCGTTGTGCTGAGAGAGCTATGCCCGAGCAATTCTTGTACTTCCCTCAGATTCGCGCCTTGTTCTAGCAAATGTGTAGCAAAGCTGTGACGTAGAGCATGGGGCGTGGCGCTATCGGGCAAGCCAAAGCTGCCGCGTAAATCTCGCAAAGCTTTTTGGGCAACGCCTTGATGCATGCGCCCACCGCGTGCGCCAAGGAATATGGGGCGCTCAGGCGATGTAGGGAATGGCGTGGTTTTTATGCATTCTAAAATCACGTCATGGACTTGTTTGAGCAGCGGTACACGTCGTTCTTTTCTGCCCTTACCCTTAATAGTCACAAAATCAATTTCAGAGCCCTGCGGCCAATCTTCAATATTCAATGATAAGGCTTCTTGTATACGTAGGCCCGTGCCATAGAGTAGGGTGAATAAGGTTTTATCACGCTGTTCCATCCAGTGATCAGCATTATAGCCATCCAATAGTTCAAAAATCCGTGCTGCGCTAACGGGCCGGGGGAGTTTTTGAGGCTGTTTAGGGGCGCGCAGCGTTTTTATATAAGGGTTATGCGCAATATCTTGTTTATCCATCCAGTCAAGAAAGCGCCGCACGGCTGATAGAGATCGTGCGCGGCTAGAGGCGCTGAGCTCACCATTAACCGCGAGGCCAGCCAGCCATGCGCGCAAGGCTGTAATGTCAGAATCGGCGACCATACCAACGGATAAGGCCGCGCCATGGTATTTGGCAAGGAAATTAACGAAAGTGGTGATGTCACGTTGATAGGCGCGAAAGGTATGCGGCGATACATGGCGTTCATAGCGCAACATATCAAACCAACCTTGAATGGCTTTGTACAAATCGGCGGCGGTGACGGCAAGCAATGGGTCAACGGGGATTTCTTTATCGTTCGTTGTCATGCAGGGCTTTCTTTGATTTAGGCTTTAGCGCAGGACATGCGCATTTGGGGCGTGACTTTCGTATGTTTTTTTTATGCAGGTAGGCTGAGCCATAAACGGATACTGCGTTCAATAACGCGGGCAAGGAACGAAATTTGATCTATGCCTTGGCCGTCTTCAAAAGTCAGCGCATTGCGCGAGCCAAAACAAATCAGGGCAGGGGGCATTTCAAGGGAAATATCAATGCGAATTAAAGCCTGTGAGCGCACAAGATTAGCGCCGCTACCATAAATCAGATCAAGGCCTGAAATATCAGGCTGTAATAAAGCGCTCTTACCGCCCATCCACTTATCAATCGTACCTTCTGGCACTATTTTTAAACCCGGCATATTCGTGTGCGGAATAGTGCTGCCTTCAGCTTCAACCAATAGAGTGGTTATATCAACGTCAAGCATAGCGGTAAGGTCCATCGTAATGCTTGATATAAAATCTTCGAAACTTCTGGCTTCTAAGACATGCAGTACCGCGGTGTGAATGCGTGTTTGGTTGTTCATGTTATTGCGCGCATTTTCGACAATTTCGCGCGTGGTTTCTAAAACCATTTCTTTATCGGCTTTTAACCGATCAACCAAATAAGATTGAAAATCTGCAATGCCACGCGCTGCTTTGACTTTTGGTGGCAATAAAGCATCCGCCGCCTCTGGGCAGTTTTCTAAAAAATTAGGATTATTTTTCAGCCAGTTAAGAATATCATCTTGGCTGAGGTCGGTGGGGCATTGTTCTGCGGTCATGACAGGGCTTCTTTTTGATGAGGGGCATATAGGATTAATAGAGTGTATCAAGTTTTATTGTGCCTGTTTAGCAGCGAAGAGACAATAAAAAAAGCGAACCTATATTAGAGGTTCGCTTTAAGAAATTAAATCACATGATGAAGCGCTTTTACTTCGGTGCGCTATTTGTCGGTTTTGTACCGTTATCAAGCTGTATATTCTTTTGTGCTTCAAGTATGGCATTAACCGTTTGGTATTCTTCGGCGTTTAGATTTTTGCCATTAGCGTGCTGCACGAGATCATATTCCAAAAGAGGCGTGTGGATAGAGAGTATGGCCATTGTATATGGTGCCATGGAGCGGCAGACCTTATAGCCCTTATCTGCGAGTAAATCTTTTTGCCCTTGATTAAGCTGAAGGCGTGGCGCTTGGAAGAAAGCATCATCAAAGAATGTAGAGACGGCTTTGAAAATATTTTTCATCTGGTTTCTCCATCTATTGTACAGGGCGCTTTATTTAGGCACGTTACCTGTTGGTTTTGGCGCATTACCCTGTTGAGCATTTCTGTAGCTATCAAGCATATCATCAACCACTTTGTACTCTTCGCTGTTAAGCTGTTCACCATCCGCGTGTGAAACAAGATCAAATTCAATCGTTGGTATGGTTATGCCCATCGCATAACCCATAACCGGCAATGTTGCTATAGTGCGGGTGACTTTATAGCCACTATCAGCCATTAAGTTTTTTTCATCTAAGCTGAGTTGGTGGCGCGGTGGTTGGAAGAAAGCTTCATCCAGGTATTTAGAAACGGCTTTAAAGATATTTTTCATGTGGGGTCTCCATGAAGTTTTATGCGTTTATGAATATGTGTTTTATAGAGTGTTTTATGTCTAAAGGCAAGTTTGTTTTTTAATTTTATATTGTGCGGACTGTGTGATTATGATAATAAAGCCATAGACATAATAAAGGGAGCTGAAAATGACCAATACATTAAAGCAACAATGGAGCGCAATTCCAGACCATGTTCGCACAGATTTTGCACCGCGCGTTAAGCAGGGCATGATGGATTTTTGGGCGCTCGCAACGCAATCGACAGATGAAGACTGGTCGGAAGAGAAGATGAAAACCGCAGGGGATAATCTTATACAAAAAGGCGCCGCTTTATGTGCAGAATTCAAGGCCGCTGGCGGCACTGAGGCGCATTGGTCGACAATTACGCGCGTTATCAATACAGGGAAATATGATAGCTTTAAAGCTAAACCATAAAACGAAAAAAGCCGCTTAAATTTAAGCGGCTTTTTTGTATTCTTATTTTGTTTTAACTTTAAGCGTCTTACAAAATAGACTGTCCTGTTTTTTTCCAGTCAGCAACAAATGTTTCTAAGCCGCTTGCGGTTAGAGGGTGCTTATAAAGCTGTTTGATAACGCTTGGTGGGCAAGTCACTACGTCAGCGCCAAGGCGCGCTGAGCTAACAATATGCATTGGGCTACGCACTGAGGCGACAAGCACTTCTGTGTCAAATTCTGGGTACATGCCGTAAATCTCGCAAATATCAGAAATGAGCTCCATACCGTCTTGGCTCAGATCATCAAGGCGACCAACAAATGGTGAAATAAACGCCGCGCCTGCTTTGGCAGCGAGTATGGCTTGACCCGCTGAGAAACATAAAGTCACATTAACCATCGTGCCATTATCGCTCATCGCTTTACAGACTTTAAGGCCCGCTTCGGTGAGCGGCACTTTAACGGCAACATTATCAGCAATCGCGGCTAATTTTTCAGCTTCTTTAAGCATAGTCTCAAAATCAGTAGAGGCGACTTCGGCGCTAACAGGGCCGCTCACGACGCCACAAATTTCGCCAATAAGCTCAAGGAAGTTACGGCCTGATTTGGCGACGAGTGATGGGTTGGTTGTTACGCCATCCAAAAGGCCCGTGGCGGCAAGGTCTTTAATGTCGTCTATTTCGGCTGTATCTACAAAAAATTTCATCGTGCGCGATTCCTTTAATTTATTTATTGGGTGCGGTTATATATATGCTTATATCTGGGCGGAAGGGTAATCTGATCTGCGCCATATTGCAAGATTGAAAACGCTTGCTTTGCATCTATCTGGCTTTTACAGTGTGCGCATGTCTGATTTATTTGCTGATGAACATAATTCGGCCTCTGCGCCACCCCTGAATGCTGCACCGTTGCGCCTTGCGCAAGTGCTGCTGCCTATGCCCATAGATAAAGCCTATAGTTATAGTGTGCCGTCTGATATTACCGTGCAGCTTGGTGATTATGTCGCTGTGCCGCTCGGCAGCCGTATGCTGATCGGCGTGGTTTGGGGGATGGATCAAAATTACGATGGCAAAATTGAAAAACTCAAAGCCATAGCGCAAAAATACGAATTACCGCCAATGGGGCAGCCGCAGCGCGATTTTATTAATGCAATGGCACAATATACATTAAGCGCGCTGGGCTCTTCTTTGAAATTATGCTTATCTGCGCCCTCTGGCATGGATGAGCCTAAGGAGGTCTTGCTGTATAAACGTGCACCAGATCTTGAAGATGCCGCGCTCAAAAAAATATCACCTAAACGCCAAGCGGTGTTAGAAGCCGTGCAAGATGGCGTGCCACGCCGCGCCGCTGAAATAGCGCGCATGGCTGGCTGTAGTGGTTCTGTCGTTAAATCGATGGGCGATTCGGGCTTTTTGCAAACGCTGCTCAAACCAGAAAACCCACCTTGTACAAATCCAGATTTTGAAAATCCGGGCGCGGAGCTTACAGATTCGCAGCGTGATGCCGCCGAAGAACTGGTGAGCGCGGTCAGCACACATGAATTTTCAACCTATTTACTCGATGGGGTAACGGGTGCAGGTAAAACGGAAGTCTATTTTGAAGCGCTCGCGCAAGCGCTACGTGAAGATAAACAGATCGTGTTGATGTTGCCTGAAATTGCCCTGTCTAATGCTTTTCTTGATCGCTTTGCTTCACGCTTTGGCACGCGCCCAGCTTTGTGGCATTCGGCCTTGTCCTCAGCAATGCGCCGTAAAACATGGCGCGGCGTTGCGGAAGGTAAAACCCGCGTTGTTGTTGGCGCACGCTCATCCTTGTTTTTGCCCTATAAATCCCTTGGCTTGATCATTGTCGATGAAGAACATGAGCCTGCGTATAAGCAAGAAGAGGGCGTTTTATACCATGCTCGTGATATGGCGATTTTGCGCGCGCATAAAGAAAGCTGCCCTGTTGTGCTTGTCTCTGCGACGCCGGCGCTTGAAACTATTTATAATGCATGGCAAGGCCGCTATCATCATTTAACGCTCGAATCGCGCTTTGGCAGTGCAGGTATGCCTGATATTAAAGTGCTCGACCTTAAAAAAGATCGCCCAGAGCGCCAATCATTCTTGGCGCCGACATTGGTGAAATCCATTCAAGAAACGGTTGAGCGCGGTGAACAAGCTATGCTGTTTTTAAATCGGCGTGGCTATGCACCGCTGACTTTATGCCGTGGCTGTGGTCATCGTATGCATTGCCCGCGTTGTACGGCGTGGCTGGTTGAGCATCGTCGCAGTAATAAATTGCATTGCCATCATTGTGGCTATTTTTGCTTAATCCCTAAAAACTGTCCGTCATGTAATGATGTCGATAGCTTTGCCGCTTGCGGCCCAGGGGTAGAGCGTATTGCCGAAGAAGTTAAAAACACCTTCCCTGAATATCGTCAGATCACATTATCTAGTGATGATGGCGATGATCCAGATGCGTTGCGTGAGCGTTTACAAGAAATCCGTGACGGTGAATATGATGTGATTATCGGCACGCAAATTATCGCCAAAGGTCACCACTTTCCGAAACTCACCACGGTGGGTGTCGTTGATGCCGATTTGGGCTTGTCAGGCGGTGATTTACGCGCAACGGAACGCTGCTATCAATTATTGCATCAAGTGTCTGGGCGTGCAGGGCGTGAGGACGTTAAAGGTACTGTCTATTTACAAAGCTATAGCCCACAATCAAAAGTCTTATTGGCGCTAGCCAGTGGCGATCGTGATGCCTTTTTGGACGCAGAATGTTACGAGCGTGAACAAGCGCATATGCCGCCATTTTCACGCTTGGTCGGGATTATTGTGGCGGGACGTGATGAAGATGAAACTGAGAAACTGGCCTTTCAGCTTGGCCGCAATGCACCGCGCGCGGAAGGCGTAAATATATACGGTCCTGCGCCAGCGCCATTGGCACGGCTGCGGGGGAAATATCGTTTCCGTTTATTGGTACAGGCCGATAAGAATCTCAATATTCAAAAAGCCATAACCGCATGGTTGAAAACCGTGAAAATTCCATCGACAATCACCGTGCGCGCTGATATTGACCCGCAAAGCTTTTTCTAAAGCGTTATCTATTTTAAGGCTTTTATCTAAGGCTTTTAAAGTGTCAGGCTGCGTATTTTTGCCTTTACGCCTAAATCAGGATTCTGCCCTTGATCAAAAGTAACCGTTAGGCCTTGAGAAGGTTTGTTCACCAGAGATTCTACTGCTGTGTTAAAGTCTTTAGCGGCGGAAAGCATACATTGTGAATAATTAGAATATGACTTGGATTTATCCATATCAAAATTTTCGCTGCATTTAAGAACTTCTTTAGCGGAGTCTTCAAGAATATGGTCAAGCTTATAATAAGCCCCATAAGCTTGGAGCTTATCGGGGGCTGGTCGCGCGGCAAATTTATTGAATATAAGGGGGCTCGTACGATCAAAGCGTCGATCCGTTATTGCTTTGTTTAAATCAACAATAGGGGATTGGCTGTCTGTCGCTTTAACGGTGATATAAGGAACGTATAATTGCTGTAAGCCGAGGGCTATTTGTTTGCGGTCTTCATAAGGGGCTGAAAGGCCACGGGCCATATCGGAAACGTCACTATTTGTATATTTTTGATAGGTCTTAATGTGCTCGTCGCAATCGGCGATTATTTCTTCGATGCTAAAGAACCAATGAGTTGGTGTGTGCGTTAGATTTAAAGACATGGTGGACCTCTTTTGTAAACGGCTTCAACATGCCCGTAATATATACGCTTATCTTATGGAAAAATCAAGGGAAATCTGCTTTGTCAGTGAATTTTCTTTTGTGAGCGCCGCTATCTTGTTGATGAGGCACGAATCATGACTTTTACAGGGGGGGAAGTGCACGAGTATAGCTGTGATGTTGTCGTCAATCATATGATCGACTTGGCTTTGAAAGATCTGTGTTAAGCGAATGTCGCTTTGGATGATGTTCTTTACATGAGGCTCATCTAGGCTGTCGACGAGCGCGGTGCGGCGTTTTAAATATTCCCCAATATTATGCGCGACATGCTCGGCGCAATATTCGCCAGCAATCGCGTCCACGCTTGATCTATAGCTTTGTTTATTTTGCGCTTTGAGCTGCTCGGCTATATCCCCGTCAATAAATTCATATTGGTGGGTGTTTAAGCTGTGTAAAGGAGAGATGGCGATTTGTGTATCTTTGGCAATATACTCATGCCCGTCTTTTATAAAGCCTTTGATTCTTTTGTGGAGAGAGTCATAAAATTCGGGGTTTTCAGGGATGTCAGGCGAGGTGGATAGGGGGCCTAATGTTTCGCAATAGCATAGCAATTGGCGTAAATCATAAAATAAGCGTGTTGGTTTAAAATCAGATGTTTTGTTCACGTATCTTACCAAGTTAGAGGTTGGCGCAGAGCTAAGCATTATGCAAAAGAATAAGGGGTTTGGCCTGTTTTTGCAAGATAAACTTACATAATCGCGTAAACGGTGATAATCTTCTGAAAGAATTAAGCTCTCCAAGTGTTGTGGGGGGCGTATAAGTATTGTCGCGAGTAAATTATAGATACGATGCTCAGAGATCGAGTATATGGAAAATCTAGATAAAGTAATTGAGAAGCTAAGAGCTCTTAACGAGCCTGTGCCAACTCCGCTTTCATTGCCAAGCTTACAAGATGTGAACAGTATAGAAACTGCGCTTGGTTTTAAATTCCCGAAAGACTATAAGCATTACTTACTTAAGGGAAGCGATGTGGTGTTTGGCGTTATAGAGCCCGCCACAATAGCAAACCCACAAAGTCACACTCACCTCGCTGAAGTCATTAAATCCGCCCGTGATTATGGCGTTCCCGAAGAGCTATTCCCTTTCTGTGCGGATAATGGCGATTTTTATTGTTTTACCCCTTCTGGTGTCGTTGTTTTTTGGTCAAGTGATGGGCCGGTTAACGAGCAGTGGCCTGACCTGGCGGTATGGATACAAGACGTTTGGATCAATGCGTCATCTTAATATTTGGGGTTTGCGCGGGCTTTTTAATTTCAGCAGAGCCCTTAACGAGCTCAAGAGCAAAATGGTCGAATGTACAAAATTTTACTTTAGCTGCGTGGTCATATCGTTTAGGTTTAGCCTAGAGTAATTACCTTTAAAGGTGCACCATGTATAAAGATCTTATTTTTACATTAAAGTTTTTTCTTATTTTTGCCGTTTTCCTTGGCGGATTTATCTCAGCCTATGGGAAGATTTTTCCTTATAACTTTATTGCGCCATTTGTCGCATCTTACGGCCAGTATTTTGCCGCTCTTGATATTGAAGGGCAGAATAATGAATGGCGTTGGTACGCAGAAGAGGACCTGCCAAAAGGCATGACGCTCAACTCAGTTGAGAAAGCCCAGCAAGATTATATCGCTTATACCTCTACAGCAGATACAACGATAAGGCTGCTCGACCCGTCTGGCGCGGCTGCTTTTAGCTGGCGCCTAGATGTTGAAGCGCTATGGCCAAATCAGGAGCATATTAATACAGTTAAAAAAGTGCCTTTTGATTATTTCACATTGCGCGATTTTCATATTTTTCCTGATGGGCGCGCTTTGATGATTGTCAGTATGTATGGCTCAACCCCGTGGGGGGCTGGCTTGGTTATGCTTGATAAGAACTCAAATGTGCTTTGGGCGCAGCAGGGTTATTACTATAATGATCTGCATGTCGATAAGGCGGGGCATATATATGCATTACGCCATGAGATTACGAGCGAATCTGATGCAGGAAAGTTTGATGAGGCGGTGTCCTTTAATGCGCCATATCTACAAGACCTTATAGTGCAGCTCAATCAACAAGGGGAAATAGTTGAAGAGCTGGCTGTCGTCGATATGCTCCGTAAGTCACTTTACAAGAATTTGGTGCCTTATATTCATGATGACGGCAAGGGCGATTATACGCATACAAATGCCATAGATGTGATTGAAATCGGGACGGATACGCCAGATTTCTTAGACGCGGGCGATATAATGGCCAGCCTTCGTAACTTAGACGTTCTTGTCGCCATTGATGGGCAAACCAAGGAAATTAAATGGGCGGCGCATATGCCTGTGAAAATGCAGCATGATATTGATGTGCTGCCTAACGGCAATTTCTTGCTCTATGATAATCAAGGTCATTTAGGCCCAGAGGGCTATTCCCGGTTGGTCGAGCTTGACCCTGAAACCTTAGGGGTGGAGTGGTCTTATGTGGGCTCGCGCCTGATGCCGTTTGAATCGGAATTTTGGGGGTTCCAGCAGCGCTTAGATAACGGCAATACACTTACGACGGTGCCGAATAAGGGGCATTTATTTGAAGTGACCCCTGCCGGCGAGGTTGTGATGTCTTATTATGTCCCTTATCGTAAGCTTGAAGATGGTGTATCTTATAATCCAGTTTTGACGAGCGCTTCGAAAATAAAGCGCTCTGAGTTAGCATTTTTGGATAACCCTGAACAAGAATAGACCTGCCATGTATTACACTCTTCCTATCGTTCTTATCTCGACGTTTTTATATTCATCAAGCGCTTATGCCTATGTCGGGCCGGGGCTGATTGTGATGGGCAATATATTTGGTCCTCTATTGATTTTTATACCCTTTCTTTTGCTTCTGGTTTTCTTTGCTTTGCGCTGGGGCGTAAAGAAAATGCGTCGACAATTAGGCACAAAAAATAGCAATCGTGATGATGTACATTGTGATGATCATGCGGGTGAAGATAAAAACAGCGCGGATTAGTCTGTTTTTTATCGAATATCCTCTTGAACTCTCTACAAAGCTATGCTAGTTGTGACGCCAATTATTAGTTATCAGAGGATTCTTTTGGCTTTAAGCTAAAACAATTAATCTGAATGAGTGCTTAAACCCATTTAACACGTTTTAACACGTAGAGGATCGAAGTTTTGCCGCAAATAGGTTCTTCTTATTCTTTAGTCGCACAGCGTTACGCCAAAGCCTTGTTAGGCGCGGCGCAAGACGCTAAAGCGCTTGATAGCGTTGAAAAAGACGCACATGACTTGGTCGCTATGTTGGCTGACAGTGCTGATTTGACTTTGTTTGTTACTTCGCCTTTATATAAGGGCGCGGCGCAAATGGGCATCATGCAAGATATTGCCAAGAAATATAAATTTAATAAAACGACCGCTAATTTTCTGAGCCTTTTGGCCGAAAAAGGTCGTTTAGATGCGCTTGAAGATATTCTCGGCGCGTTTATTGCGAAATTGGCTGAAATGCAGGGTAAAGTTACCGCTAGCGTCGATGTCGCACAAGACTTATCAAAAACACAAATCATCGCACTTGAAAAAACTTTGTCGGAATCAATTGGCAAAAAAGTGTCGGTGAATGTTAACGTGGACCAAGATCTTTTAGGCGGTATGGTTGTTACTGTAGGGTCTAAAATGTTCGATAGTTCAGTGAAACGTAAACTTGAAATGTTGCAACAACGTATGAGCAGCGCTTCAAGTCAAGAAGACATTATTGCAAATCAAAATTTATCTAATAGTAAAGAAGAGGTCGTTTGATGGAAATCCGTTCAGCAGAAATTTCTGATATCCTAAAAAAGCAAATTGCGAATTTTGGCGCTCAAGCCGATGTCGCTGAAATAGGTCAAGTGGTCTCCGTCGGTGATGGCGTGGCACGTATTTATGGTCTAGATCAAGTTCAAGCCGGTGAAATGGTTGAATTTGCAGGTGGCGTTAAGGGCATGGTTTTGAACCTTGAAACTGACTCTGTCGGTGTTGTTATCTTCGGTTCTGACCGTGAGATTAAAGAAGGCGACATTGTTAAGCGTACAGGTGAAATTGTTCAAGTGCCAGTTGGCCGCGAAATGCTTGGTCGCGTTGTTGATGCGCTTGGTAACCCGATTGACGGCAAAGGCCCAATTAAGGCCAAAGAAAGACGTTTAATCGAAGTTAAAGCACCGGGCATTATCCCACGTAAATCTGTTCATGAGCCTATGCAGACAGGTCTTAAAGCGATTGATGCGCTTGTTCCTGTCGGTCGTGGCCAACGTGAGCTTATTATTGGTGACCGTCAAACTGGTAAAACAGCTGTGGCGATTGACGCCATATTAAATCAAAAATCTGTTAATAGCGATCCTGATGAGAGCAAGCATCTGTATTGTATCTATGTTGCTATTGGCCAAAAACGCTCAACGGTTGCTCAGCTCGTTAAAGAGCTAGAAGACAAAGGCGCAATGGAATATTCAATCATTGTTGCTGCTACGGCGTCTGATCCTGCACCAATGCAGTATTTGGCTCCTTATGCAGGCGCTGCAATGGGCGAATGGTTCCGTGATAACGGTCTACACGCACTAAACGTTTATGATGATTTATCAAAACAAGCGGTTGCTTACCGTCAAATGTCACTATTGCTTCGTCGTCCTCCGGGTCGTGAAGCTTACCCTGGTGATGTGTTCTACATTCACTCACGTTTGCTCGAACGTTCAGCGAAAATGAGTGATGCAATGGGCGGCGGTTCTATGACGGCTTTGCCGATTATTGAAACACAAGCCGGTGACGTATCAGCGTATATCCCAACAAATGTGATCTCAATTACTGATGGTCAGATCTTCTTGGAAACGGACTTGTTCTATAAAGGTATTCGTCCTGCGATTAACGTTGGTCTATCTGTTTCTCGTGTTGGCTCTGCCGCTCAGATCAAAGCGATGAAGCAAGTATCAGGCTCAATTAAGCTTGAATTGGCTCAGTATCGTGAAATGGAAGCCTTTGCTCAGTTCGCATCTGACCTTGATGCGTCTACGCAAAAACTTCTTGCTCGTGGCGCGCGTCTAACGCAACTTCTAAAACAACCACAATATTCTCCGCTTAAAGTGGAAGAGCAAGTGGCTGTGATCTTTGCTGGTACAAAAGGCTATCTTGATGGTATTGAAACAGAGTCTGTTTCTGACTATGAAAAGAAATTGCTTGATGATCTACGTGCAAATGGCACCAAAATTCTTGGCGCAATTAGCTCAGAGCAAAAAATTACTGATGGTATTGAAGCTGATTTACGCGCTTTCTTGGAAACGTTTAACAAAGGCTATGCTGATCCAAACAAAAAAGCGGCTTAAGTTTAGCTGCTTTTAGGATTATCTTTTTGTTATGCTGCCTGATTTTAGGAAATAAAATATGCCAAGTTTGAAAGACTATAGAGACCGAATTACCTCCGTTAAATCGACACGTAAAATTACGTCGGCGATGAAAATGGTTGCGGCCTCTAAATTGAAAAAGGCACAATTACAAGCCGAAGCTTCTCAGCCTTACGCCTCGGCCATGGCTGAGATGTTGGCGCGTGTTGCAGCCAGCCTACCTGCGGATTTTGCAGGACCAAAGCTTTTGGTCGGTACAGGCAAAGATCAGAAACATCTGATTGTTGCCGTATCGTCTGACCGCGGTCTTTGTGGTGGCTTTAATGCCAATGTCGTACGTCAAGTACGCCGCGAAGTTGCCCTGTTAGAAAAAGCCGGTAAAGACGTAAAGATCATCTGTGCGGGCCGTAAGGTTTATGAAGCATTACGTGGTCAATTTGGCTCTAAAATTTTGAAATCTTACACCGGTATAGGCCAAAAAGGCCGCGTTGATTTTGCAAGTGCCCGTGAGATTACTGATTTTGTCTTGCAAGACTTCGAGGAAGGCAATTTTGACGTTTGTACGCTGATGTATAATGAGTTTACAAATGTCATGATACAAGCGCCAGTATCACAGCAGCTTATTCCGTTTAAGATGCCTGAATCTGACGCGCAAGAGACTGAAAATGTTTCAGGTCCAGTCGCCCCTTACGGGTTTGAGCCAGAAGAAAGCATTATTCTTGGTCAATTATTGCCGCGTAACCTTGGTGTTCAATTGTTCCGTGCCTTGCTTGATAGTGCGGCGGGTGAACAAGCCGCGCGTATGACCGCGATGGATAATGCAACACGTAATGCGGGGGATATGATTAATGATTTATCTATCCAATATAACCGTGCACGTCAGGCTCATATTACCAGAGAATTGATTGAGATTATCTCTGGGGCAGAAGCCGTATAAGATTAATAAGTTTAGTTTAGTAAGTTTAAGTTTAGAAAAATAAATGAATTTTTTTCGATAGAGGAAGAAGTAAAAATGGCTAAAGCAATAGGTAAAGTTCAACAGGTTCTCGGCGCGGTTGTCGATGTCGAATTCCCAAATGGTGATGTTCCTGCGATTTTGAATGCACTTGAAACAATGAACCAAGGTCAAAAATTGACTTTGGAAGTTGCCCAGCATCTTGGTGAAAACACTGTACGTACTATCGCGATGGATGCGACTGAAGGTATGGTTCGTGGCGCTGAAGTTACTGATACAGGTACTGCCATCCGCGTTCCTGTTGGTGACGGCACATTGGGTCGTATTTATAACGTAACAGGCGACACAATTGATGAGCTTGGCCCATCAAAAACTGATGAGACATGGGAAATTCACCGCGAAGCGCCTAAATTTGCTGAGCAATCAACAGAAACTGAACAGCTCGCTACAGGTATTAAAGTTGTCGATCTTCTTTGCCCATATGCTAAGGGTGGTAAAATTGGTCTATTCGGTGGTGCCGGCGTTGGTAAAACCGTAACAATCATGGAATTGATTAACAACATTGCAAAAGGTCACGGTGGTGTATCTGTTTTTGCTGGTGTTGGTGAGCGTACTCGTGAAGGTAACGATTTGTACCACGAGATGATGGAATCAGGCGTTATTAAAGAAGGTGGCGCACCAGGTTCTAAAGCTGCACTTGTTTACGGTCAGATGAATGAGCCGCCAGGTGCACGTGCTCGTGTTGCGCTTTCTGGTTTGACTATGGCTGAATATTTCCGTGATGAAAAAGGCCAAGACGTTTTGTTCTTCATGGATAACGTTTTCCGCTTCACACAAGCGGGCGCTGAAGTGTCTGCTTTGCTTGGTCGTATTCCATCTGCCGTTGGTTACCAACCAACATTGGCAACTGACATGGGCGCATTGCAAGAGCGTATTACATCAACGAATAAAGGCTCGATCACATCTGTTCAAGCGGTATACGTACCTGCGGATGATTTGACCGATCCGGCGCCAGCCACAACATTCTCGCATTTGGATGCGACAACTGTTTTGTCTCGCCAAATTGCTGAGCTAGGTATTTACCCTGCTGTGGATCCACTTGATTCATCATCACGTATTCTTGATGCGCGTATTGTTGGTCAAGAGCATTACGATGTGGCTATGGGCGTTCAGAAAACACTCCAAACATATAAAGCGTTGCAAGATATTATCGCGATTTTGGGCATGGACGAATTATCTGAAGAAGATAAAATGGTCGTTGCGCGCGCGCGTAAAATTCAACGCTTCTTGTCTCAACCTTTCCACGTGGCAGAAGTCTTCACAGGCTCACCGGGTGTGTTTGTTGAATTGGCTGATACGATTAAAGGCTTTAAAGGCATTATCGAAGGTGAATATGATCACTTACCTGAATCAGCATTCTACATGGTTGGTACAATTGATGAAGCGATCGCTAAAGCAAAGAAAATGGCTGCTGAAGCCGCTTAATCCAAGCTTAGTATGATTGACTTGACATATTTAAATGCCTGAGGTAGTTATACTGCTTCAGGCATTTTTGTATTTTTAAGGAGCGTTACATGAACTATAGTGATGGAATCAAGGAATGGTCGAATTCCCTGAACGAGTTTTTAGATGATAATAGAGAATGGCATATACCTGCCATGCACCCTAATGCCCGTCCAAAAACTATATTCGAACACGTATCAATAGCAGCTTATGTGCGTAGCCGTGATGCGACAGCTTTTTTGTTTGACGATAAGCATCGCTTCATAACGCTTGGCAAGCGTAGTCTGAGCGAAAAATTCAAAGCGGCGAGTATTGATTTTGGTCAGAAACTCGTGAGAGAACCATTGCAGAGATGGGGACTGCGCGCTTGGCGCTCTGAGCTTCAATCTCAATATAATGATTTAGAAGTCGCGCTTGAGGACGTCATTAAACATTGTGGTGAAGATCAAGCAATAGAGCTTATTCCGCGGCGGATAATGAACAGTATTAATAATAGAGATAATTTTAGAGAAAACCTTAAGGCTTTGCAGTTTGAGACGACCCTTGTGCCCTTTGAAAAAATAGATGCTTTGTTAGAAAAAGCTCAGGCAAAAAAAGCGGCTGAGGATAAGAAGTGGCATGATGAAGTCGATAGACAATATGGAAGAAGCTTGTGATTAACACAGCCTTCGGAAATAATAAGCTAGGATTACGGCTTTAAAACGCTGTTTTGACTTCCCATAGGCGATATAATTTGTTACAAAAAGCACAGATTAAGCTAATGCAAAATCAGCATAAGCCTGAAAACACCTTGTAAGCCGTTTTAAAGAGAAAAAAAATGACAGAATCAGCCGTAGAAAACACATTTGGTTTTAAACTTGTTTCCCCTGAGCGCATCTTGATGGATGAGCCTGCAGCGCAGGTTGTTGTCCCGGGTGAAGAGGGTGATCTTGGCGTTCGTAAAGGACACGCACCTTTTGTTGTCTCTGTACGCCCTGGCGTTGTTTCTATTCAAAAAGAAATAGACGGCGAAATCAAACAAATATTTATCGCTGGCGGTTTCGCTGATATCTCGGCTGAAAACTGCACGATATTGGCTGAAGAAGCCATTGATGTTCGCGAGCTTAATCAAGAAGCGCTTGAACAAAAGCTTAGCGATCTTAAGGAAGACCTTGGATTAGTTAGCGGTGCGCACGATATTCAGCGCGTTGAAAACGTGCTAAAAATTGTTAATGCGAAACTTACGGCTGTAACAGGCAAGCTTCACATCTAATTTCATTCATGTTTATTAAGTTGAATCAAGGTAAGGCAAAGATATCATGAAAAATATCATTGTTTACCAAGACTTAATGGCATCCACTCAGGCTTTGATTCACTTGCTGAACAAACGTTATGCAGGGGATGATGTTGAAATTATTCAAGCGAATGGCGATGATGTTCGCCAGAAAAAATATCCCAATAAAGACAGTATAGCCTTTTTCTTGCCCGGTACGCCGGGCGGTAGCTCTGCTTATCGCGAACAGCTTGGGCAAGCGGGGTTTGATTACATCGCCTCAAGCATAAAATCAGGCATGCATTTTTTTGGTATTTGCGCGGGCGCCTATTTAGCAGCGGAAGATTTTTCTTATAAATTCCTAACGACAGGTGAGCTGCGCAAGGTGCATTCCCCATTGGGGATAATTGAGGGCCGCGCAGATGGCCCTATCATCGAAATGGTGCATGCTGATCGCTTTGCGGAGCATTCAGGCATGTCTGCCGTCAAAATAGAATTCAATGCCTTGAGCGGCGCTGCTGAGCATAGTGTGGTCTTTTATTCAACAGGTCCTGCATTGTCTTTGACTGACGATCACAAAGGTGATTATTCGGTTTTGGCTCGGTTTGCTGATGCGGCGGCGCAGCCCATTGCGGCTTTGCGACGTCATGACCTTGGCGGGCAAGTGACAATTAGCAGCTTCCCATTTGAATTTGGCGACGAGGAATATATTAATTATATTGACCCTAATCATGTGCTGCCGAAATCATTTTATAGTGAGATGAATAAAATCCGTCCTCACCAGCCTGCGCGTGAGCGTTTCTGTGATGTTTTCTTAGAGCCGATCACGCTGAGTTTAAATTGAGCTTAAAGTAAGTTTACGGCGCCAAGACTATTCATAATAAATTACGCGGTAATTCAATGCCTTATTAGAAAAATTTGTTTATTGATATTATCCTATGTTTTACTCATCTATCAAAAATATATAGGGATGGGCTCATGTCAGATAATGCAGCGGCAATACAACGACCAGATATTCAAGAAAAATTACTGCATTTAGGCTTTAAGGCATGCAGCGATGGCGATCAATACGAGCATAATTTAAACGCAGGGTTAATCGTAAAGCGAGACCAGCACCGCTTAGAAGTCACTCATAGCGATGCGGGCGAAGAGCATAAAGCCATTTTTCATGACGTCGCCGCACTGAATACGACGCATCTCGAAAATCATATTCGCGGTATTGTCACGGCGAGCGTGGGTAAAATTGAAGCGCGACGAATTAAGGATTTTCCTTATAGCGCGGAGCGTATTAAAGAGTCGAAAGCGGCGAGCGCATTACTATTGGCTGCAGCTCTCTCTTAAAGCTTGCTTATTTCCATATCGTATGATACTTTGTGTATATCATAAAAGGGTTATATAATGAAAAAATTAGCGAAAATAGACGCTGTTATTCTTGATATTCAAAACACACAATATAAAGTTACCGATCATATTAAGCGTCACTTTGACATGGCGGTTATCTCGGCCGTTAAAGAAAAAGACCATGATGATAAGATTGCCAATGTGTTAAGCGCTCATGCGGCTTTTAATGCGCAAAGAATAAGCCCTGTGCGTGGTTTTTCTGAGGCTTTAAGTATAAGCGAATATTCACTGCAAAAAACCATTCACCGTAATTTGCATGATAAAATATATGGCTATCCTATACAGCATATTAAGCATGATTCAAAATTATGTGCGGCGACAGGGCGTTTAACAAAATACGTGAAATTTGCTACACTGACGACGCTTGATGCCGATTTCGCACAAGATTTTTACCGCGTCTCAGGTTTGCGCAACATCCATAAGCGCGAGAGTATCTTTGCTCACGAAGATGTTGATTTTGCCCATAAGACAGCGGCGGAAGCCTATTGGCCAGCTTTGAATTATTTGGGGTATAAGCAGGGTGACGATTTATCAGCTGTTTTGGTGGTTGATGATAATCGTGAAGCACTATCTTGCGCAAAGGATCTGGGCATGACGACGGTTTGTATCGGTGATGCAAATTTATCGCCACTACAAAACGGCCCGATTGATTTTGAATATCAAAATATTAAAGTCTTGATGAATGAGCTCTATAACGCCAAGCGTGAAGTTACCCCTAATGATGGCCGTAAGTGGACTGATTATTATATACCAAGCTACACTGTATAAATACGGCGCCCGTCATTTATCTCTAAATTAATCTCTATATTAATCTCTATATATGTGTAAAGCCCGCTTAAAATCAGCCGAGGTTTAATGTGTTCTTGCTGTCACCATTGGCTGTCGGCGGCGTAATAGTGCCTTTGTGGCCTTTAAGGCCTGCCGCAAGCGGGAATAAGACTTTATTCTCTTTGCTCATATAAGGCGCGCCATTATCGGCCAATTCTTCGGTTAGTTTATGAATGGCATAATGCGCTCTATTCGGGGAAACTTTTGTCAAATCATGGCAAAGCGGTTTTTGATCATTAGGCATAGGAAAGGCCAACGTGACCTTAAAGCAATCAGCGCCTTCTATATCACCCGCTTTGGGATCTGTACCATAGCCGAATTTAAACAAAGAGTTAAGCTCAAGAGGTGTGCTGTCTTTTAAGAATTCATATAATTCTGTCGGTGTCGATTCATCGTAAAACACGCCGATAATTTGACGCTCTGGGAATTGCTTGGCGAGTGGGACAAGGACTTTTTCCGCGCGGGTGACTTGGTCTTCAACTACGCCAATATCTTCGCCTTTTTTGGCTTTCTCAGCGGCGATGTCTTGCATGCTTTTATCTGAGTTTATGGCCATGATTAGTGCATCTTGAGCGCCAGCCACTTTGTCGGTAACAAATTGAAAACCGCCAAGAGTCGTTGGGACAACAAGAAAATCGGGGGCTGTATATGTGCCGTTTGTCGCATTTAATACGCTTGCGCCAGTTTCCGCTATGCCCTGAAATATCGTGTCTTTATCTGTGTCATTGATGATTTTCAAGTTGCTTAATTGTGTCATGCTGATGCCTTAAAATTTTAAATATGTCTATTCTCTGTTGATCTATGGGTATAGTTAACAGGAAATATGTTAAGAAACAATAAAAAACGGCCAACAAATAATGCTGGCCGTTTCGTGAATTAACTTATGCGCGCTTAAGCGTTAAGCCGCTTTGGCAAGATTACGCAGCACATAATGAAGGATGCCGCCATTTTTGTAATAATCAAGCTCATCAAGCGTATCAATACGGCAAAGCAGCTCTGCTTTATCTAAGCTGCCATCAGTGCGTTTGATGTCCATTTGCAAAGCGCAGCCGGGGCTTAAATCTTCAACGCCAAGAATTGAAATCTCTTCTGAGCCGTCTAGTTTAAGGCTTGCGCGTGTTTGCCCTTTGGTGAACTGTAAGGGCAATACACCCATGCCGACAAGGTTAGAACGGTGAATACGCTCAAAGCTTTCAACGATAACCGCTTTAACGCCCAATAGACGCGTGCCCTTGGCCGCCCAGTCACGTGATGATCCTGTGCCGTATTCTTTACCACCAAACACCACGAGAGGTGTTTTCTCGGCTGTATAGGCCATAGCGGCATCATAAATGCTCATTTCTGCGCCGCCCGGCATATGGCGTGTATAACCACCTTCTTTACCATTCACCATTTCATTCTTGATACGAATATTGGCAAAAGTACCGCGCATCATAACTTCATGGTTGCCACGGCGTGAGCCATAAGAGTTAAAGTCACGCGCTGATACTTGATGGTTGCCCAAATAAGCACCGGCAGGGGCATCAGTCTTAATTGCACCAGCAGGGGATATGTGGTCAGTTGTTACGCTATCGCCGAGTACGGCAAGAACGCGCGCATTTTTAATGGAGTGAACATCGCCCGCTTCGGCTGTAATGTCCTCAAAGAATGGTGGGTTTTTAACGTAAGTTGAAGCGGGATTCCAATCGTAGGTCTCGCCTGCATCATCCGCGCCAATGGCTTGCCATTGCTCAGGGCCAACAAATACATCTGCATAGCGGCTTTTAAACATAGCGGGAGTCAAAGATTGATCAACCAAATCCTGTACTTCTTTATTGGTTGGCCAAACATCTTTTAGGAAGATGTCATTGCCGTCTCTGTCTTGTCCCAATGGCTCGGTTGTAATATCAACGCGCATTGAACCGGCTAGGGCATAAGCCACCACAAGCGGTGGAGAGGCCAGATAGTTTGATTTAATATGCGGGCTAATGCGCCCTTCAAAGTTACGGTTACCCGATAATACTGAAGTGACATTTAAATCGCCTTCCTCAATCGCGCCGGCAATCGCTTCAGGCAGTGGGCCCGAGTTACCAATACATGTTGTGCAGCCATAACCAACAAGGTTAAAGCCTAGAGCATTAAGGTCAGCTTGTAAGCCTGCTTTTTCAAGATAATCAGTTACGACTTGTGAGCCCGGTGCCAAAGAGGTTTTGACCCAAGGTTTGACTTGCATACCCAAAGCATGTGCCTTGCGCGCCACTAATCCAGCCGCGACCAAAACAAAGGGGTTGGATGTGTTGGTACAAGAGGTAATCGCTGCAATCACGACATCGCCATTATCAAGGGCGTAATCTTCGCCTTTGACCGGCACAGAAGTATGCGCAGGGACAAGTCTTTCAAAGTCTTGCTTGCCATTTTTAAGCAGGATTTTATCTTGTGGGCGTTTCGGGCCAGAAATTGTTGGCTCAACCGTTGTCATGTCCAGATGAAGTGTATCTGTATATTCAGCAACATGGCCTTTAACGCGCCATAGGCCTTGTTCTTTGGCGTATTTTTCAACTAAAGCGATGGTCTCGTCATCGCGGCCTGTAAATTTCAAATAACGTAAGACTTCATCATCAATAGGGAAGAAGCCACATGTCGCGCCATATTCAGGCGCCATATTTGAAATGGTTGCGCGATCTGCCAATGTTAGATGGTCAAGGCCATCGCCGTAAAATTCAACAAATTTACCAACAACGCCGCGCTCACGCAGCATTTGTACAACAGTCAGAACCAAATCCGTCGCTGTGATGCCTTCAGCCATGGCGCTGGTCAGCTCAAAACCAACAACTTCAGGGATCAACATAGAAATAGGCTGACCAAGCATAGCCGCTTCCGCTTCAATGCCGCCAACGCCCCAGCCCAAAACGGCCAGTGCATTAATCATTGTGGTGTGCGAATCTGTGCCGACAAGCGTGTCTGGATAGGCAAGCAAATCGCCGCTAGTCTCATCGACTTCGCTCCAGACTGTTGAAGCTAAATATTCAAGGTTAACCTGATGGCAAATACCTGTGCCTGGCGGTACAACGCGGAAGTTTTTAAAGGCTGATTGCCCCCAACGCAGAAATTCATAACGCTCTTTATTACGTTCAAATTCACGATCAACATTGGCTTTAAATGATTCAGGTGAGCCGAACTCGTCAACCATGACCGAGTGATCAATCACCAAATCAACAGCCGAGAGCGGGTTAATTTTTTGTGGGTTGCCACCAAGACTGACCATGGCTTCGCGCATTGCAGCCAAATCAACAACGGCAGGTACGCCTGTGAAATCTTGCATTAACACGCGCGCTGGACGATAGGCAATCTCATGACTTGATTTATGCTCTTTGAGCCAATCAACTATCGCTTTAATGTCATCGGTCTTTACAGAGCGGCCATCTTCAAAGCGCAATAGGTTTTCGAGCAAGACTTTTAAAGTATAAGGCAGTTTAGAAATATCGCCGAAATGCTTTTCAGCTTCTTTAAGCGAGAAATATTTGTACGTTTTGCCGTTAACATCGAGCGACTTTTTAGTGCCGAGGCTGTCATGTCCTGCTGTGGTCATGTCTATAATCCTTTATGGGTTAGTGCGTTATAAGGGTATCTACGGATATAAGAATATAATCTGAAAGAGTTAAAAAACTGCAAAGACTATAGCATAAAAACAAGGTTTTAAGAATAAAAGCGATGGAGAATACAAAAAAAACTTGTAAACCCCCTTTTATATAAGGCACTATGGAAAATAAAAGCCTTGGATCAGGATTAAGATGATGACAAACGACCACATGGATGCGGTAGAATCGATCGCCATTGATTACATTAGAGATGTCATGACGCGCGTTCGTGATAATTTTGGTGTTGTAATAAAAACAGGTATGGAGCTTGAGTTTTATGCGCTGAATGAACGTGGTGAAGCGGAGCGGCTTTTAGATGATGATGATATTGATGCAATTGATGATGAGTTAATTGCGGCAGGAATTGCCAATGATTTTGATGACGAAAATGATATTGATTTTTATGGTCAGTATGAAATTGCTATAGGTGTGCATGATCCGCTGACAACAGCTAAGAAAGCGATGAAAGCCCGAAACTATCTAGAAACATCGGCAAAACGTATGGGGGTTTCTGCTTTTGACTTTAGTGCGCTGCCGTTTAAAGATAAAGAAGCTAATGCGGCGCATGTTTCTTTTAGTCTATGGTCTCCAGGTGGGCGTCCTTTATTCGCAGATAAGTATAATAAGCCAACGGCATTATTGAAAAAAGTGGCACAGGGCGTTTTAGATAAGCAAAAGCATCTCTTTGCCTTCTATTCACCAAATCAAGAGGATTACGCGCGATATGGTAACACAAAATGGACGCCTAAAAAGATTGCTTATATAAAGCGCGTTGACAAGGCTGGATCACTGCGTTTTGCGAATTGTGATGATTGCTATGAGCCGGAAGATGAGGAGGACGTCGTCCCAGAAGATTTCCGCTTGGAAGATCGACTGGCTTCTGCTTCGTCTAATTATTACATCGCAATGGCCGCTGTAATGTCAGGGGTAGAGCATGGTTTGACGCAATATACGACACTATTCCGTAGTGCAGATGATGTACCACAATCAGAGCGTGATACGTATGATTTAATGCCTTTAGATCAATCAGGGGCTGTGCTCGCGGTTGATAAAACCAATTTGAAAAAATTTCCAAAGAGCGCTATGCCAAAAACTCAGGCAGAAGCAATCAAGGGTCTAGCAGATTACTTTAATAATCTACCGGACAAAGAAGGACGAGAAGCTAAGCTTTGTCATGGGTTTTTGGTAGGCTCTAATGCTACGCAAAGCTCAAAAATTAAAGGTCTTGTACCTAGGTAACTATGATCATTTTTCGCCCGTCGTTAACAATAGGCTGATCTTATCTTATCCCTTAGAAGCGATTAAACCAGCTTAGCGTTTCAGCAAACAGCTCTTGGTCCTTGCCTTGGCCGTAAAAACAGTGGTCGGTTTGGGTTAATGTTTTTCGCTCATAAGGGGCTGTGAAGACCTCATCATATTGGGCGGGGGAAGTGTGTGGGCTGGCTAAGAATATACTTAATTCAGGAATAACCATTTGCGTAGGGCTTGAAAAATCAGCCGCTTCTTTCAGGCAGGCATCATTGGGGTAATCTTTAAGTTCTTCGACCATATCGGCATTTAAAACATATTCTGCGCCATAATCGAGTATGTAGGCATTGCGATCACTTAAATGGGTTAGGCAATTGGTGATTGTCCATAAATGCGTTACATCAAAAGACGGATCCCATAAGCTCACCGCTTTTATATCTGCTGGGTTAAGCAATAAAGTGACAAGGCCGCCAAGGCTATGGCCTGTTAAATAAATAGCGTCATATTGGTCGCGAAAATGCGCAATAACCCGCTCTAAATCATCTTTATGTGTGCTCAAGGTCGATTTACTCATGCGGCGAGATTTAGGTAGGCGATCATAAAAGCTAAAGTTAAACACGTCATAGCCTGCCTCATTAAATGTCGTCAGGCAGTTAATTTGTAAATAGCCCCATTGGCTTTGGGTTAGACCGTGAACATTGATAATCAGTTTTTTGTCTGCGTCTGTGTCTGTGTCTGTATTGGTCGCGCTGTTTTGTGGGGCTTGGGGATAAAGGGTCCCATATATGCTATAGGGGGCTTGCGCCTCGATTAAGATGCTTTGTGCGGCGCTATGTGTCATGCGAGTTGCCTTGTTTATTCGGTGTAAAAATTGGCGCTGCTCTGCGCGCTTATATCTGTAGTAATAGGAGCGGGCAGTATAGCATGTATTTGTTTCAGCGCGGCTTGTACTTTAAGCTCAATCATCTGCTTGCCGTATTTCTTGCTCGCTTTCTTATACTCGCCATTATAATCGCCGCCTTCAAAGCCTTTGGGGGTGACGGGGTATTTGTGAATGCCTTGTTTATGCGCGACCATAAGCTCTGAAGTGTCGCGTATACCCGCATGGCCGCCAATTTCGCGCATGGCATAGCCTTCATTCTCAAGCCAGTTCACTTGACCATTTCTGTAGTAATAATCAGATATACTGGCGACCGTTACGCCTTCGCCCTGCCATTCTTTATTTAAGCGTTCTGCCACATCTTCTTGTGGGCGCTGATTATGGGAGCTGTCACCAATAAAGAATATATATTTGAAGCCGTGGCGCTTAAGGCTGCGGGCACTATCTTCTAAAATACCGGCAAAGGTCTCCGCGCTAATGCTTATTGTGCCAGGGTAGCTCATATGTACTTCTTCTGGAACGTAAGCAATAACGGGAGCGACTAATGTGTGGCCAAGGCGCTCGGCGATAAGGGCGCTGCTATGCGTGACAACATAATTATGCTTACCTAAAATCATATGGCGGCCATTTTGTTCTACGCCGCCTGTGGGGATGATGATCCGATCATAGCCTTTATGAATTGCGGTGGCGGCCTCTGACCATGTCAGATCTTGTAAATGTACTGTCGAGGGCAGGGATTGCATGGCGGTGACGGTATTGCTGTATTTTAAAATAATGCCATAGCCAAAGCCAAGCACAGCAATAATCAAAACTAAGTTAAAGGCGGCTTGTGTTTTGCTCATGCCTTTTGCGATGATTTCCCAGGCTTCGACAAAGGGCTTTATATACATGCTGGCTACGCTGTCATAAGGGTTGGGCTCGCTTTTGCGCACGCCATAATCAAACTTTGCTTCGTCATGTTTCGGGATATAGAGCGTCTTAAATGCCTTATCCCAAAATGCAAAAATCAAGCCCATATTCTTATCCCAATGCTTGCGCTCAATACTGTGATGGATTTGATGCTGGGCAGGGCTGATGAATATGTGGCTGAGCCATTTGGGGTAATTGAGCCATATATGCGAATGGCGTAAATTATAGCCAAAAATAAAATAGACAAAGAACAGCGCATTAATGCCAAAAAGCTCAATAAAGCCAATATCAATGCGCATGAAATAGACTAAAGCGCCAACGCCAAGACCTGTAAGGGCTGAAATAGCTGCGCCAGTAAGGACTAAATCAACGGGATGCATGCGATATAAAGTCATTGGGTTTAGGCGCTCGGCGGAATGGTGCACTTTATGAAACGCCCATAATAAGGGGATATGATGCATGGCGTAATGCACAATAAAAGCCCCAAAATCATAAAGGATAGCAAAGGCAATGGTGAGTATGGCGAGTTGTGGAAGGCTTGCGGCGAGGCGCTCCCCCTCATAAGGCCCAAAAATGGCGCCTAATAATGCGGCTGAGGTTAGGACAAATAAAGGCGCAGCGACAATATAAGCGGCGATTATGCCGTAATGAATAAAGCCATTAACAATGAAGTAAAAATAATCCTGCTGCGATGATTTGTGCAAATATACATCTTTGGGGAAAACATATTTAAAAAAACTTTTTATAGATTTGGGAGTGGGCTGTGCAGGGTCTTGGTCTGCGTCATTAAACATCTGGCGATTGCGTGAGAAGAGATAAGCCATCGCCGCCAGAAAAAGGGCACTGAGTAAATATAGAATATAGGTACGCTTAGTTGGGCTAGCAAAGGCATCGAGGCCTTCAATGGCTTTTGTCCAGATTTCTTCCATAGAGCTTTACTCTCATTTAAAATAGCGTTGCTTTTAATTTTAGTTTTATTGGCCGTAAAAAGCAAGGCGCAGCACAGTATATCACTAAGTAAATACGAATCCAAAATGTCGTTGATATTAGCGTTTAAAAATATTATCCCCGTTTTTAAGCCTACCCGATTCGGATAGTTTTTTGATAAACGTTAAAACCGTGCTATCCCTTTATATATCAGCGTCGGGCTATGCAAACCTGACGTCTCGCCAAAAATTTGTTACCATATACATATAGAGTAAAAAGAAAGGTCGTCCATTTAATGGCGCTGCTTTTGACAACAGATTCGAATCTAATTGGTCACGGAGGATGCTTATGAGTAGTCCTGATCGCCCGCATATTCCAGTTATGTTACCCGAGGTTCTGCGCGCCCTTAAGCCTAAGGATGGCGGCATCTATATTGATGGCACATTTGGCGCTGGGGGCTATTCCCGCGCGATTGCTGAGGCGGCAAACTGTCAAGTTATTGGTATTGACCGTGATCCTTCTGCCCATGAAATGGCCGCGCCGTGGCTTGGTGAATATGAAGGCCGCATGAGCCTGCGTCAGGGGTGCTTTGGTGACATGGATAAGCTTGATGACATGCCCATGGTTGATGGTGTTGTGCTTGATATCGGTGTGTCTTCTATGCAGCTTGATCAAGCTGAACGTGGTTTTTCATACGCGAAAGATGGGCCATTAGATATGCGCATGGAGGGCACGTCTTCCAGCTTGCCAAGCGCCGCTGATATAGTCATGAACGAAGAAGAAGAGCCGCTCGCGAATTTAATTTACCGCTATGGTGAAGAGCGCCACTCACGCCGCGTTGCCCGCGCCATTGTCAGGGCGCGCGCTGAAGAGAAAATTGAAACGACTTTACGCCTCGCCGATATTGTGCGCAGTGCCGTGCCGCATTCTAAAAAAGAAAAAACCGATCGCGCTGCGCGGACATTCCAAGCTTTGCGCATTGCCGTAAATGATGAACTCGGTGAGTTAGAACGCGGCCTTGAGGCTTCTTTACGGATATTAAAGCCAGAAGGGCGCTTGGTTGTTGTGACGTTTCATTCTTTGGAAGATCGCATCGTCAAAACATTTATGCGCGGCCATGCTGAAGTACAGCGAACTATTTCACGCTTTCAGCCTGATACGCAAGATAGTGATCAACCTGTGCCTATGCTCGTCCTGCCACAGAAAAAAGCGATTTTGGCGGCGGAGTCAGAAATAAAAGAAAACCCTCGCTCACGCTCCGCCAAATTGCGCTGCGCTGTGCGCCGTGACGTGGCCTATTACGATGTGGGGGCTGATAAATGACTCTGAGACGTGTTTTTGCAGTATTTTTATTGGCTATGTTCGGTATATCCGCGATGACTTTGTTTCAAGTCTCGCAAGCCGTTCAGCATCAAGAGCGTCTCTTGATGGCCAAGAAATTTGCGCTTAAACAGGCCAAGGAAAATAAACGCGTTTTAGACGCTGAATGGGCTTATCTTAACCGCCCAGAGCGCCTTGAAAATCTCGCACGCAATGTGCTTGATCTCAACCAACTCTCTATCGAAAATGTAACCGGCCAAGTCAATGCCGTGCCTGAACCATTATCACCCTCCCGTCCAATTGCGAATCCTCTCAGAAGGATAGAGCTCAGAAATCTTACAGAATCTGACGCAGCGCATTCTGCGCAACCTTCGCAATCCCCCCAAGATATTAATTATAACGCTGCACCTTATTTAGAACAGGGGGCGCCATGAACGGATTAGATTTGCGTTTCCGTAAACATCGGGTACGCGTTAGTGATAATAAAGACCATGCTTTGCATGTTATGCGCGGGCGTTTGGTTTTATTTCAGGCTATCGCGCTTGTTGGCTTTGGTTTTATGGGGCTACGTGCGGCTGACTTAATGGTCTTGCAAGCAGCAGACCCCATTACGCTGCCATCTTTTGAACAAGATGTGCTGTTGCCAGAAGTTGAGAAAAAAGCGATGCGCCGTGCGGATATTATTGACCGTAATGGCGTGTTAATGGCGACAAGCCTAAAGACAGATTCCCTCTATGCTGACCCTGCTGAAATCATGGACAAGCCGCGTACGGCTGAAAAGCTTGCTGAAATATTCCCTGAATATAGCGCCGAAAAACTGCTCGATAAATTAAACATGCCGCGCCGCTTTGTGTGGATCAAGCGCGGCGTCACCCCAGATGAGCAGCAAGCGATTTTGGATATTGGTGAGCCTGCCTTGGCTTATTACAAGGAAGATTATCGTTTTTATCCGCAAAGCAATGAAACGGCGCATGTCGTCGGTATGATTAACCGTGATGGCGCGGGGGTTTTAGGGCTTGAGCGCGGCGTTAATGATATTTTGACCAGCTATACGGCAGATCAAGTCTCTGAAGGTGTCGCTGTTTTGAAAACCACGATAGATGTGCGCGTTCAGCATGTGCTGCATCGTGAAATATCTAGAGCGATGAGTGATTTTGACGCTAAAGCGGGCGCAGGTATAATTATGGATGTCGATACGGGGGAGATTTTAGCGGCCGTGTCTTTGCCTGATTTTGACCCTAATAATCCACCAAATCCTAATGCGCCTGAAATGTTTAACCGCTTCTCGCAAGGTGTGTATGAGCTGGGTTCTACTTTTAAATTATTCTCAACGGCAGCATATTTTGAATTTGAAAAAGCCTCGATGAGCAAGCGCTTTGATGTGCGTAAGCCCCTTGTCCATGGCCGCTTTAAAATTAATGATTACCATGCCGAAAAACGTATTTTGACCTTGCCTGAAGTGTTCATGCTTTCGTCGAATATCGGGTCTGCGCGTATGGGCGAAGCGGTTGGCGGTGAAGATTTGCAATTATTCTATCGTGATCTAGGGTTCCTAGATAAACCAGAATTTGATCTTAAAGAAGTAACGCATCCTTTGGTACCAAACCCTTGGCGTGAGATTAATACCTTAACCACTTCTTATGGTCATGGCATCGCGATTAGTCCGTTGCAATTGATACGCGCCGCGGCCTCTATTGTTAATGGCGGTAATCTCGTCTCGCCGCGTTTGACGGTTGCCGATGTTGAAGATTATCAATCGCTTGTGCGGGTTGTATCTGAACGCACAGCACAAAATATGCGCTCTTTACTGCGCTTGACTGTTACGGATGGCACGGGCGGGTCAGCGGACGTTGAAGGTTTATTAATTGGCGGCAAAACAGGCACGGCGGAAAAGCCTTCAAAAAGCGGCCGTGGTTATGATCATAAGCGTCTTATTTCATCATTCCTCGGTGTCTTCCCGATTAATGCGCCGCGCTATGCTGTGTTTATTATGGTCGATGAGCCACAAGGGCAAAAAGAGACCTATGGTTATGCCACGGGTGGCTGGGTTGCTGCGCCTGCCGTTGGCCGTATTATCGAAGCCATGGCACCGATGGTTGGTATTAAGCGTAAAGAAAATGCCGATATTATCGACCCAGCAACACGTTTAAAACGCTATATTCATCTTAATTTGAAAGGGCAGCATTAATATGCATGATGTATCGACCTTTTCAATGATTACCAATGACAGCCGCGCTGTGAAAGCGGGCGCTATTTTCGCTGCGCTGCCGGGCGTGGCTGATAATGGCTGTGCTTATATTAACGCGGCTATAAAGGCAGGGGCAAGTTATGTGCTCGCGCCCTTAGGCACGCCGAAGCCCCAGGCGGATATTATTTGGCAAGAAAGCGCCGATATCCGCAAGGATTATGCCATGCTCTGCGCGCAATTTTACAATGCGCAGCCTGAACATATTGTCGCCGTAACGGGCACGAATGGTAAAAGTTCCGTCGTCAGTTTTGCGCGCCAATTATGGGGGGATGACGCGGTTAGCCTTGGGACGATTGGTTTACAAGGGGCGGGCATGGATCAGCCTGCGGCTTTGACCACTTTAGACCCGGCTATTTTACATGAAATTCTAGCGCGCTGCGCTAATCAAGGCGTGAAAAAACTGGCGCTTGAAGCCTCTTCACATGGTTTAGAGCAATCCCGTCTAGCGGGCGTAAAAATTCAGGCCGCGGCCTTTACCAATATAAGCCATGATCACCTTGATTATCACAAGACTATGGCCGCTTACTTACAAGCCAAGCTGCGTATTTTTGATCAAATGGAGCGCGGCGCTCCGGCGATTATTAATGCTGATTTACCGCAAAGCGCTGAAATTATTGCTTATGCGCAGGCGCGTGGTTTAAAGGTTTTGACTTTCGGTATGCAGGCTGAGGCTTTAAAAATTATCAGCGCGGAGCCGGTCTTTAATGGCATAGAAGCCGTTATTGCAGTGAATGGCGTACGTAAAGAATTCTTACTGCCTTTGCTGGGTCGTTTCCAACTTTATAATGCTTTGGCGGCTTTGGCGCTGACATATCCCGATGCATTGCTTGAGAATATCGACCGTCTGCATAAGCTTACCCCTGTGCATGGTCGTATGGATAAGATTGAAGGCCATCCTAAAGGCGCACAAGTCTTTGTTGATTATGCCCATACACCAGATGCGTTAGAAACTGTCTTAAAAGCCCTTAAACCCCATTTGCCTAAAGGCGGGCGTTTGGTTGCCTTAATTGGTTGTGGCGGTGATCGCGATAATACAAAACGTGCACCAATGGCACGTATTGCGGGCGCATTAGCGGATCACGTGATTGTCACGGATGATAATCCACGCGGTGAAGACCCTGCATTAATTCGTAAAGACGTATTGGCAGGGTTTCCTGCCGCTGAAGAAATTGGTGGCCGTGGCTTAGCGATTAAAGCTGCGGTTAAGATGTTAAACGCACAAGATATTCTACTTGTCGCTGGTAAGGGTCATGAACAAGGCCAAACCATCGGCAGTACAGTAACCCCATTTGACGATAGTAATGAAGTAATAAAAGCTTATAAAGAGGCGAGAATATGACGATTTGGTCCGCGAAAGACGCAATGAAAGCAACGCATGGCACATTAAAAGGACAGCAAGACTGGACGGCTACAGGCTTGTCTATTGACAGTCGAACCGTGCAAGCTGGTGATTTATTTATTGCCCTTAATGGCGATAATTTTGATGCTCATAATTATGTGGCTGCCGCTTTAGAAAAAGGCGCTTCAGCGGCGATCGTATCGAAAATACCCGCAGGATTAGCCGCTAATGCGCCACTGCTTTTGGTTGAAGATTGCCATGATTCTTTGCTTGATATGGCTGAGTTTTCACGCGCCCGCACAGGCGCTAAAGTTATTGCGGTAACAGGCAGCGTTGGTAAGTCATCTACAAAGGAAATGTTGGCCGCGGCCTTTACGGTGCAGGGACAAACGCATGCGGCGCAGGGCTCTTATAATAACCATCTTGGCGTGCCTTATACTTTGGCATCCATGCATGCAGGTACAGATTATGGCGTCTTTGAAATTGGCATGAATCACCCCGGCGAAATTATGCCACTAACGGCTATGGTGCAGCCTGATATTGCAATTATAACGAATATAGCTGCGGCGCATACAGCGCATTTCCCTGGTGGCACAGATGAGATTGCACAAGCCAAGGCAGAGATATTTACAGGCGTCAAACCGCATGGTGCAGTAATATTAAATCGTGACGACGCGTATTTTAATGTTTTGAACCGCATTGCCCGTGATGAATCGATTGAGCAAATTTATAGCTTTGGTCAACATGAAGAAGCCGATGCGCGCATAGTCAATACGCTAGAAGGCGGTAATGGCATTCGCGCTGATATTGAAATTCTTGGCGTTGAAAAACAATTGTTCTTGCCGCATGGTGGAATGCATAGCGTTATGAATGCTGTTGCGGTTTTATTGGCCGTGCGTTTGTGTCATTGCGATTTAGATAAAGCGATTAAAGCGCTGGCTGGGCAAGAACCTATGGCAGGGCGTGGTAAACGCGAAATGCTGACTATGGGTGAGCCTGAAAATCCTGTGACTTTGATTGATGACAGTTTTAATGCATCACCAAAATCTATGCAGGCTGGATTTAAAGTTCTGGCTTTGATTGATCCGGGTCGTGGCGGTCGCCGTATTGCGATTTTAGGCGATATGCATGAGCTGGGCAGTGATGAGAATAAAATCCATGCTGACTTGGTTTTGCCACTACGCGCGGCCAATATAGACCTTGTATATACTTGTGGGCCCTTGATGAAAAATTTACACGACGCCTTGCCAGTGGAGCAAAAAGCAGTGCATAAAGAAACAAGTACCGAACTTGCACAGATTGTACCAGAAGCCCTTATACCGGGCGACGTTGTCATGGTAAAAGGATCTAAAGCCTCGAAAATGGGCGTGGTTGTTGAAGCGATGCGTAAAGTATCCGTGCAAAAGGATAAACAAGAAAAACAATAAAATAGAATTCGGATTTTTATATGCTGTATAATTTGCTTTCACCACTTGGCGACCAATTCCAGTTCTTTAACCTCTTTAATTATCAAACTTTCCGCACAGGCGGTGCGCTTATGACGTCGCTGGTTATCAGCTTTCTGATTGGGCCGCATTTGATACGCTGGTTAAAAGCCAAGCAAAAAGAGGGGCAGCCTATCCGCACAGACGGGCCAGAAACCCACTTTAAAAAAGCCGGCACGCCGACAATGGGCGGCTTGATGATTCTTATTTCCGTCACAGCCAGTACTTTGCTTTGGGCTGATTTTTTTAGTCCTTACATCTGGATTTCACTATTGGTCTTGGTCGGCTATGGCATGATTGGGTTTGCTGATGATTATTTGAAACTCACCAAACGCAATACAGCAGGGCTTTCTGGACGTTTAAAGCTGCTCTCACAATTACTGATTAGCGCAGTGGCGGCTTACGCGGCTTCAATCGTTTTACCTGCAGATATCGCAAAATCAGTGGCTATACCTTTTATGAAACATACTTATATTGATTTATGGTGGTTCTTTATCCCATGGGCAATGTTGGTTATGGTTGGCGCGTCTAATTCAGTGAATTTAACCGATGGTCTTGACGGCCTTGCGATTGTCCCCGTGGCGATTGCGGCGGCATGTTTTGGCTTTATCGCTTATCTTACAGGCCGCATAGATTTTTCTGATTATTTGCAAATTGCTTATGTTCCCGGCGCGGGTGAATTATCCGTGCTTTGTGGCGCTATTATTGGCGGCGCAATGGGCTTTTTATGGTATAATGCACCACCTGCAATGATCTTTATGGGAGATACGGGCTCACTGGCTTTAGGCGGCGTTCTTGGCGCAATTGCTGTGCTGGTTAAATCTGAGCTTGTCTTGGCGATTATTGGTGGCTTATTTGTAATGGAGACTTTATCCGTTATTGTTCAAGTTGCCTCGTTTAAGCTGACGGGCAAACGCGTATTCCGTATGGCGCCGATCCATCATCATTTTGAGAAAAAAGGCTGGTCAGAGCCGACAATTGTTATACGCTTTTGGATTATCTCAGTGATTTTGGCGATTATCGGACTAGCCACGTTAAAGCTGCGTTAAAGCTGCGTAAAGCAACGTTATATCAATTATTGAGGAAGACTATTCATGGCATCATTGCTTTCTACACTTCAAGGCAAGTCTTACGCCGTTTTGGGGCTTGGTCTTACGGGGCTTAGCGCCGCACGTGCATTGAAGAAGGCAAATATCACTGTGCGTTGCTGGGATGACCGCGAAGGATCGCGTGAAGCAGCGGCAAAGCTCAAGCTTGAACTTTGTAGCTTTGAAAATGATGCTGATTTTGATGGTGTGGATGGCTTAATCCTTTCCCCCGGCATTGCTCATAGCTTCCCAAGGCCGCATCCGATTGTAGAGCGCGCCAGCCATTTGAATGTTCCGATTTTAAGTGATATTGAATTGCTCAGACAGCTTGATCCAGATACACCACTTATCGCGATTACAGGCACAAATGGAAAATCAACGACGACCGCATTAACAGGCCATATCCTTAGTAAACACCGCGACGTACAAATTGGCGGCAATATTGGCGTGCCGGTTATGGATTTGAAAAAGCCTAAAAAAGGCGGCGCGTATGTTTTTGAGCTGTCTTCCTATCAGTTGGATTTAACGCCCTCACTAAAGCCACAAGTCGCGGTGCTTCTTAATATCACCCCTGACCATATAGAACGCCATGGCGGCTTTGAAGGCTATGTGCAGGCGAAATATAAAATATTCAACAACCCGATCACAGCTGAAAAACCATTAGCGGTGATTTGTATCGATGATGAATATTGTGAGAAAATAGCCGAACAATTACGCGCCGAAGATTTATGGCGTGTTGTCACGATTGCCGTCTTCTCCGATCGCGCTGCAGATATAAGCGTAAGTGACGGTGTGTTGACGGATCAAGGGGCTGATGTCTCAATGGATCTGAATAAGAATAAACGGATGAATGGTCAGCATAACCATCAAAACGCTGCGGCGTCTTATGCGGCGCTTCATTATGGTTTTGATTTAAGCGCGGAAGATTTTGAAGAGGGCTTCTTGATCTATGAAGGCTTAAACCACCGCCAATATTTGATACGCACAATTAACGGCGTTGCCTATGTTAATGATAGTAAGGCCACCAATGCACAGGCTTCGTCATGCGCGCTGAGCAGCCATAAGAATATTTATTGGATAGTGGGCGGCCGTCCAAAATCAGGTGGATTAGATGGGCTTGAAGAGTTCTCTGATCGTATACGTCACGCATTTTTAATCGGTGAATCTTCTGAAGCTTTTGCCAAATGGATGGCGCTGAATAATATTGATTTTGATATGTCACACACGGTGGATATAGCGCTCGCTAAAGCCCACCAAATGGCGCAAGATCGCCGTGGCGCACCGGGGGGTGCAGGGGTTGTTTTATTATCCCCAGCCTGCGCATCTTTTGATCAGTTCAAAACTTTTGAACAACGCGGTGAGTATTTTGAAAATTTGGTTCTGGCACTGGAAGGTGACGTCTAAATGAGTCTCTTGCCTGAACGCACCGATCAATCTTTATTTGGCCGTTGGTGGTGGACGGTCGATCATGGTCTTCTTGTCGGCATTTTGGCGTTAATGCTTATGGGCGTTATTCTGGTCACGGCGGCAGGTACAGCCGTCGCCTTGCGGATTAATCTGCCCGATATGCATTTCATTACCAAGCATCTCATTTACCTTATCCCGTCTGTTTTTCTGATGTTTGCCGCATCGTTTTGCTCGCCGCGTATGATTTGGCGTTTGGGGAGTTTGTTTTTTATTGGCACGATTGGCGCACTTATTCTGGTGCCGTTTATTGGCCCTGAGATTAAAGGCGCGCAGCGCTGGATCGCTCTGCCGGGTATATCCTTGCAGCCAAGTGAATTTGCAAAGCCAGCTTTTGCGATTATGGCGGCGTGGCTTTTGGCACGCTGGAAAGAAGACAACACATTTAAGGGGCCGCAATATGTCGGGGCTTTATATGGTCTGGTGTTATTCCTGTTTCTTATTCAGCCTGATTTCGGCATGAGCTTTGTTCTGACGGTAATGCTTGCTGCGATGGTTGTCGTTGCGGGCTTGTCTATGCGTTATGTTCTGGCACTGCTGCCTATTGGCGCGTTTATGGTGCTTGGGGCCTATAGTTTTTTCCCGCATGTAAAAAGCCGTATTGATCGTTTTTTATTCCCTGAAAGCGGCGACAGTTATCAAGTCGATAAATCACTTGAGGCATTTAGAAGCGGCGGCTTGATTGGTAAGGGGCCGGGGCAAGGTACTGTTAAGCTTGAAATTCCTGATGGTCATGCGGATTTTATTCTGTCCGTCGGTGCAGAAGAATTCGGTTTGATGTTTATTTTTATTGTGCTCGATTTGTATTTATTTGTTATTATTCGCGCATTAAAAAATTTACAGGCGAGTGAAAATCTGTTTTCTATTCTCTGTGTCAGTGGCCTTTTGGCGATGTTTGCTTTGCAAGCAATGATCCATATGGGCTCTGCTTTAGGGGTTTTACCGGCTAAGGGCATGACATTGCCACTATTAAGTTACGGTGGGTCGTCCTTATTATCGGTTTCATTATCCATGGGTATTATTTTGGCGCTAACCCGCCGAGAGCCTAAACAAGCCATAGCCAAAAAAGGCTTAAGTGCAAGACGAAAAGGTGTATAGCGTATGATTTTATTAAGTGCAGGCGGTACAGGGGGGCATATATTCCCCGCAGCAGCTTTGGCGGAAGACTTAAAGTCACGCGGTTTTGATGTCGCTTTGGCCACAGATTTACGCGCTTTGAAATATAAAGATTCTTTTTCTGGCGTTGATGTTCATGTGCTTAATTCAAGTGCATGGTCTGGTGGCTTATTGGCGAAGCTTAAAGGCGGCGTTTCTATGGCGATTGGCTATATGCAAGCGCGTAAATTACTCACTGAGTTAAAGCCTGAAGTGGTTATTGGTTTTGGTGGTTATCCGTCTGTACCGGCTGTTTTAGCCGCGCAGCGTAAGAAAATTCCAACCGTGATCCATGAACAAAATGCGATATTGGGCAAAGCCAATGTATTTTTAGCGCCGCGCGCTGAGCGCATTGCGCTGTCACATGAAAATACACTCGGCCTAGATAATGAAGATAAATTACGCGCCGTTGTCACAGGCAACCCTGTGCGCAAAGGTATCTCTGATTTATTTACAGAGCCTTACCCTGATATTCAGCAAGATGGCGCGTTTAATATTTTTGTTATGGGCGGCTCACTCGGCGCGACAATATTGTCCAAAGTTGTCCCAGAAGCTTTGGCACATTTACCCGAGGCTTATCGCACAAGAATTAAAATAGTGCAGCAATGCCGCGATGAAGATAAGCAGCGCTTGCAAGATACTTATAGCGCAGCGGGTATGCAGGCGGAAGTTTCAAGCTTCTTTCACAATGTGCCAGAACAATTACAAAAATCACATTTGGTTATTGCACGCGCAGGCGCGAGTACGGTTTCTGAAGTCTCTACAGCAGGGCGTCCAGCCATTTATGTGCCTTATCCGCATCATGCAGATGAACAGCAAAGAATTAATGCCGAAGCTGTGGCCAGTAAGGGCGGCGCTTGGGTTATGGCGGAATCAGGATTTACCGCTGAGGCGCTGAACGCACGCCTTGAAACCTTCATGCAAAACCCACAAGCTTTGTTTAAAGCGGCAGAAGGGGCGCAAAGCTGCGCTAAGCCTGATGCGGGACGTCGTTTGGGTAATTTAATCGTTGCGCTTGCACGCGGTTGGGATTAAGCCTTTATTTCTAAGGGCTGGTGGTTTATATCTAGCGTTATTCAGAGTAAGAGAAAGAGTATAAAAGATGCGCTTAGAGAGCACGAGCATAATTGGAGTTTTGCATTTCGTCGGTATTGGCGGTATAGGCATGTCAGGCATTGCCGAAGTACTGCATTCCATGGGCTATGTTGTGCAGGGCTCTGACATTGCATTAAGCCCCAATGTTGAACGCTTACAGAAAAAAGATATTACCGTTCATATTGGTCATGCCGCAGAAAATATTTATGCCGATACGCAGCGCCCCGCTGCCGTGGTTATCTCTTCCGCCGTGCCGTGTGATAATCCTGAATTAGTTGAAGCGCGCGCGCAAAAAATTCCTGTAGTTCGCCGCGCTGATATGCTCGCGGAGCTTATGCGCTTTAAATCAGCCATCGCCATTGGCGGTACGCATGGCAAAACCACAACCACATCATTAGTCGGCACATTGCTTGAAAAATGCGGCGTTGACCCAACGGTGATTAATGGCGGCATTGTTAATTCATACGGCACCAATACCCGTATGGGGCAGGGCGATTGGATGGTGGTTGAAGCGGATGAAAGCGATGGATCTTTCACGCGCCTGCCTGCGCAAGTCGCCGTGGTCACAAATATTGACCCCGAACATATGGAACATTACGGCGCTTTTGATAATATGCGCCAAGCCTTTGTGCAATTCGTAGAAAACATTCCTTTTTATGGTTTTGCTGTTTTGTGTTTGGATCATCCTGAGGTGCAGTCCCTTATTGCAAAAACTACAGATCGCCGCATTTTGACCTATGGCTTTAACCCGCAAGCGGATATTCGCGCTGAATCTATTCGCAGCGTAACGGAAGGTAGTTATTGTCGCGTTACTTTTGCGGGCTGGATGCGCGGTGAAGAGGACGATTTCGTCCTCGATAATGTTTTCTTGCCGATGCCTGGTCGTCATAACTTACAAAATGCTTTAGCCGCATTGGCCATTGGTTATGAGCTTCAGCTGGAGCCTGACGCTATGCGCCAGGCCTTAGCAGGTTTTACAGGTGTTAAACGCCGCTTTACCAAAACAGGCGAAGTGCAGGGCATTTCAATTATTGATGATTACGCCCATCACCCTGTTGAGATCACAGCTGTGCTCACCGCCGCTCGCCAAGTGGTTGAGGGTAGTAAAGGTAAAGTCATCGCCGTGGTGCAGCCGCATCGTTATTCACGCCTGCACGATTTAATGGTCGATTTTTGTAAATGTTTCCATGACGCAGATATGGTCGTGGTCGCCAATGTACATAGTGCAGGCGAAGACCCTATAGACGGCGTTGATAAAGAGACCTTCGCCAAAGGTATCGCCGCGCATGGCCATCGTAATGTCGCTGTGCTTGAAAGTGAAGATGAACTCGCCTCATTAATCGCGACTCATGCACAATCAGGTGATTTAGTGATATGTATGGGCGCGGGTAGTATTACCAAATGGGCTAATGCGCTACCCGCACAGCTGCAAGCCGTGTTTGAACAGCAAGAACAACTGACAGATAAGAGCGTTGCATGAGTGTAGCGTTAACCCCTGAGAGCCACCAAGACCTCCCCGAGATAAAAGGCGCCTATCGTTTCGATGCCGCTCTTGGCGCGAAAGGCTGGTTTAAAACGGGCGGCACGGCTGAAATTATGGCCTGTCCAGAAGATAGTGATGATTTGCAGCGTTTCTTAACCGCTTACCCGCATGATGCGCCGTTAAATATTTTCGGTGTGGCTTCGAATACAATTATTCGCGATGGCGGCGTGGCCGGGGTAACGCTTAAATTAAACCGCACTTTTAATTATATTGAAGCAGAAGACAATCATCAATTGCGCGTTGGCGCTTTGGCGCTTGATATGAATGTCGCGCAAAAAGCAGCCCAGCTTGGCATTGGCGGCCTATCTTTCTTAAGCGGTATACCCGGTACAATTGGCGGCGCGCTGAAAATGAACGCAGGGGCTTATGGCCGCGAAGTTGTGGATTGTCTTGTCTCTCTTAAGGGTATTGACCGCAGCGGCGCTCTGCACGTGCTTAGCGTTGAAGATATGCATTATAGTTACCGCCATAGCGCCCCCGCACAGGATTTGATTTTTGTTGAGGCGCTGTTTCAAGGTCAAGCGGCTTCAAGCGATGTGGTCAAAGCTGAAATCGCTGATATTCGCATTAAGCGCGAAAATTCACAGCCGATAAAAGAAAAAACAGGTGGGTCAACATTCGCCAATCCAAGCGCCGCTGAATTAGCAGCGCTTAACCTTGATCCCTCTATGGGCGCATGGAAGTTAGTTGATGGCGTTGGCGGGCGCAGCTTTTGTGTCGGCGGCGCGCAAATGTCAGAAAAACACTGTAACTTTATGATTAATCACGATAATGCGAGCGCCTTTGATTTGGAATGCCTCGGCGAAGAAATGCGCCGCCGTGTTTTTGAACAATTCGGTGTTACGCTACGGTGGGAAATTCGCCGTATTGGGCGTTACGGCGCGGGGCAGGCGCCTCTGGATAACTGGCTAAAATCCTCATAGCGCTTTTGCGTAAGCTGTAGGAAACCGATTATACTCAGAGCGTAACAATATGAGGAATTGGTCATGGCTTATAAGAATATAAATTCAAATGCCGATATTAAAGTCGCATTGCTGGTCGGCGGTTGGTCGGCTGAGCGCCAAGTCTCTTTGGATAAAGGCAAGGCCGTTGAAGCGACATTGCGCGAAATAGGCTATGACCTTAGCGTTATTGACGTTAGCGATAACTTGCCGAAATTAATTATTCAGTTAGAAGAAATCAAACCTGATGTCGTGTTTAATAATTTACATGGCAAGGGCGGCGAGGATGGCACGATTCAAGCAGTGCTTGATATGCTCAAAATCCCATATACGCATTCAGGCGTTACGGCCTCGGCCATTGCCATGGATAAGCCTTTAACCAAAACAATCGCCGCAAGTTTGGGCATTAAAGTGGCTGAAGCGATTACGGTCTCCAAGGCTGAAATCACCACACAAACGGCGATTAAAGCTCCTTATGTTATTAAGCCAAAAGATGAAGGCTCTAGCGTCGGCATTTATTTGATCCAAAGTGATGGTGACAATATTTTACCCTCTATTCAAGAAAGCTGGCCGTTTGAAAATAATGTGATGATTGAAAAATACCTGCCGGGGGAAGAATTAACCGTCGCTGTACTTGATGGGCGTGCGCAAGCCGTTACCCGCATCATCCCTAAGCAAGATTTCTTTGATTACCAAGCAAAATACGCTGATACAGGCACAACTTACGAGCTGCCCGCTAATATTCCTAAAGCTGTCTATGATGCCGCTATGGTGCAAGCTGCCGCGCTTTATACAAAGCTTGGTTGCCGTGGCATTGCGCGTTGCGATTTTAGATTTGATGACAAGCGGGGCGTTGATGGGTTATACTTACTTGAACTCAATACGCAGCCGGGCCTTACTGCCGAATCAATCGGTCCCTCTCAGGTCATTTATAACGGCTCATCCTTCGCCGAACTTTGCTCACACTTAATTGAAGAAGCCCTATGTTACGCCAAACAAAAACAAGAAAACACGCCATCACTAAACGCGCCAAAAAGCACAGCACGTTAAGTCGCCTACAGGCAGGCTTTCAGCGGCTCGGTCTGCGCTTTTTAGTGCTCGCTGTGGCGCTATGGGCTTTTGGCTGGTTCGCGCTGAGTGGCGGCATTCAAAAAACGCAAAACTGGATGGGTGATAAAGCGGTTTTGGTTATGGCTGACGCAGGATTCAGCCTGAAAAACATTTATGTTGAAGGGCGCGAAAATACAGATTCTGCTCTGTTAATGGCGTTGATTAATGCTGAACAAGGCATGCCTTTATTTTCGCTCGACCCCCATAATATTCGTGATTCATTAAGCGCCATCGCATGGATAAAAACCGTCAGTGTTAAGCGCGTTTTCCCTGATAGTCTCTATATCGTAATTGAAGAGCGCAAACCGGCGGCCTTTTTACTCAAAGACAAAAAATTGCAGCTTATTGATCGTGATGGCTATGTTATCACCTCGCAGAATATTGAACGTTTCAAAGACTTGTTGATTATCCATGGCGAGGGTGCGCCCAGTCATGTAGCAACCTTGCTAGATGTTATTGATGGCGTGCCTGAACTGGCGGCGCGTCTTGACCAAGCGCATCTTGTCAGCGGTCGCCGTTGGGACTTAATTCTACAAAATAAAATTACAGTGAATTTGCCCGAAAAAGATGTCGCTTTGGCTATGCAGCGTTTGTTAAAAGCGCATGATCAAGACGGTATTTTAGATAAACAAATCAAGAATATAGATGTGCGCCAAGATGATCGCCTTATTATTAAGGCTTATCCGGGCGCAGCGCAGCAAAGCTATAGCTTGATTAATAATAAGGGCGCGCCTATATAAGACAAACCAAATACTCAGCCGTAATAGATTATAACCACCATCAGATAAAGCGTAGAAACACCCATGCCACAGAGAACATTTTTAACCAAAGGATCTGCCGTTGCCGCCATTGATATTGGCTCAAGCAAAATCGTGTGCTTGCTCGGCCAAGTGCAAGATGAATTTGGTACTATTGAGATTATGGGCTATGGCTATCGTTCTTCTGAGGGCGTGAAAAATGGCGCAATTGTCAATCTGGGTGCGGCAGAGGCTTCAATACGTGAAGCCGTTCATATGGCTGAAAATTTAGCGGCTGAAAAGTTAAAAGGCTATCCATTGCGCGATGTTGTGGTCAGTGTTTCGGCGTGTCACGCATATTCTTCCTTTGTTGAAGCCAGCGTCGATGTGCGCGGTAATCCGATATCTAAGAAAGATATAGAACGCGGCCTTGTTAAGGCACAGCATCAAGTGCTTGATACGCAAGATGCTGAACTTATTCACACCATTCCGGCGGCCTATTGGCTTGATGGACAGGGCGGCATAAGTGACCCTGTGGGCATGGTCGGTGAAGAGCTTAATTTGAACATCCATATTGTCATGGGCGATACGTCAGGTATTCGTAATCTAGCGGCGAGCGTTAAGCGCTCTCACCTTGATATCTCAGCGCTTTGCGTGGATTCTTATGCCAGTGGCCTTGCGTGCCTGGTCGATGATGAAAAAGACTTAGGCTGTATTATTATTGATATTGGCGCTGGCGTGACGAGCTTTAGCGTGTTCCAAGCAGGGCGTATGCTTTTGAATGATTATGTGCCGATGGGCGGTGCGCATGTGACCAATGATATCGCGCAAGGCTTGACCACGAGTTTTGCCGAAGCGGAGCGTTTAAAAAACCTCTATGGCAATGCCATGTCATCAAGCTCTGACACGCATGACATGATCGAAGTCATGCAAATGGGGGATAATAATGAACTGCACCCCAATCATATTCCGCGCTCAGTTCTTGTCGGTATTATTCAGCCGCGCATGGAAGAAATATTTGAACAATTACGCGCAAAATTAATGGATAACGGCGTCACGGAAGCTATTGGTCGCCGCGTTGTTTTGGTTGGCGGCGCATCGCAAATGCCAGGCTGCCGCGATTTAGCGCATTACGTATTGGATAAACAAGTTCGCTTAGGTAAGCCTATCGGCGTATCTTCGCTTCCCAAAGAAATGAACAGCCCGGCTTTTGCGACGGTCGCGGGCTTGTTTGAATATCTCGGTCATCATGCCGGTGAGATGCCTGCAGAAATTATGGAGCGCGGCGATACACGCTCAATCTGGCAGCGCACGAAAATGTGGCTACAGGAAAACTGGTAGGGGCGCGCGGCATAGAAATTTAAGTAATGAACTCATTGCCGGCCACTTGATTTTAGTCAAAGATTTTTTGTTCCTCACCGTTTAGGCTCTAAATGAGGGTAAAAAACAGGGGATTGGGTCATGAAAAATATTTTGCTTGCTACGGATCTTGGTGTTCACTCTGATCGAGCGATGGAACGTGCGTTGAAGATTGCGAAGGAGCAAAAAGCGCAGCTGCATATAGTCCATATCGCACCAGATTATACGGGCGCACAAAGTAAGAAAAATCCACTAAACTTACTAAAAAAGACGGAAGACCTTATTCTCACATATCTTGGAGAGTATAAAGATTTCGAGGATGTCGATACAAAAATCACTGTTAAGCAAGGCGGTGAGGTGTTTTTTGAAATCCTTGAGGTGGCCTATGCGCATAAGGCTGATCTTATTGTGGCCGGCATGCATGGCAAAAATAGGTTCCGTGATTTGTTTATCGGTACGACAATAGAGCGCATAATACGTAAAGGAATCACGCCGGTTCTTCTGGTCAAGGACAAGCCGTCAGGCTCTTATCAAAGCGTCCTTGCCGGTGTTGATTTTGCACAAGGATCGCGCAATGCTATGCGCCTTGCGATGGGAATCGCGCCGGAAGCCGTATTTCATGCTGTTCATATGTTTAGTCTACCGGTCACGTATTTTGAGGCTGACTTTTATATAGAAGTCCAGGCGGCAACAGAAAAATCGCAGCGTAAAATGATGGATGCTTTTGTTAACACTGAACGTAGCTATTTTGAAAAAAAATATGCAAGCCTAGCAGAAAAAATCTCAGGCGAAGTCATAGAGGGGGCTGTTATTGGTGCTTTGATAGAGAAAGCGAAGGGGCACAAGGCCGATTTACTTACAATGGGCACCCACAGCCAAGTTGGGTTTAGATCAAAATTAGGCGGTACGGCAGGTGGAATTCTCTCTGATCCACCATGTGACGTGCTCGTCGCTTCGGAGAAATTTCATGACGAGTTTTAAGCCACTTCCTTGGCGTGTTGCCGGATTGTTTTTAGGGTTAACTTTTTTACTTGCCGTCGTTTTTGTAAAGCCGATTGGTGTATCGACGCAATTTGTCATTGCTGATGCCATCGTTTGGTCAGCGTTTGATGATCGTGTCATTCAGAAAAATGACGCGACGAAATCAGGTTACGAATCTTCAAATGCCTATTTAAATAAGAGCGGTGGAAAATATGCAAAAAGCGCTGCTCAGCCTTTAAATTACAGCTTCGTTTTTGTGATCGCGATGATGTTTGGGGCTTTTTTATCGTCCATATTTAAGGGCGATAAGCCGCGAGCTATGCAAAGGCATATGCCAGAAATTTGGCGGGAGCGTTTTGGCGATACGCTATGGAAGCGCTATGTGACGGTCTTTATATCTGGATTTATTGTTCTGTTTGGTGCTCGACTTGCGGGCGGCTGTACTAGTGGGCATATGATGAGTGGTATGATGCAAACTTCGCTGAGTGGATATTTATTTGCTTTGGGTGCGTTTGCAACCGGTATACCAACAGCCATTTTATTATTTCGTACACGTAAAGGAGAAAAATAATGGAACTTCTTCTCGCTATTATTCTTGGAACATTATTTGGATTCGCCTTAAATCGTGTAGGGGCGACGAACCCACAAAATATCATAAATATGTTGCGTTTGAGTGACTTGTCTTTGGCCAAAGTTATTTTGTTTGCTATTGGCTTTTCATCCTTCTTGCTTTTTATAGGTCTATCATTGGGCGTGTTTGATGTAGGGCATTTCTCTGTTAAGGCAAGCTACTGGGGCGTTGTTATTGGCGGCGCTTTACTCGGCCTTGGTTTTGCTGTTGCGGGGTATTGTCCGGGCACGGGGATGGCTGCGGCGGCGACAGGTCGCCTTGATGCGCTGATCTTTGTTCTTGGTGGTCTTGTGGGGGCTTTTGCCTTTGTCCTAGCCTATCAGGGCGTTGAACAAACAGGCATAATGGATAATATTTTTGGTGGTAAGGCAAGCTTAGCAGAAATTGGCGCTGAAGCATCGACGCCGCTTTTAACATTTGCACCGGGCTGGGTTATAGCCAGTGTGCTGGCTGTGGTTCTAATGGGCATTGCAGCGATATTGCCGAAATGTTTAATCAATAAAAGCAAATAACGAGGCCTCCTTTAAGCTTAGGAGGTGTCTGCCAGCCATATAATCAACAGTAAAAAACGGAAGATTTCTTAATAGAGAGTCTTCCGTTTTCTTTGTTCTGTTATATTGGAATAGGCTTTTCCTTCATGTCAGTTTCTCCATGTAAGTTTAAGGCGTGGATATGGGGTGCAAAGCTCAGGGCTGTTTATCCCCATGCCTGTGGATAAGGTTATCCACTTATCCACAGAACAAAGTGTTTGAACGCTTGCCTCGGATGATTCACAGGGTTTACAATAACACTGAGATTACGAATCACGCCGAGTAAGGATAAGGTTTCTCTTATTCTTGATAAGGTCAAAATTGTGAGACTATTTGATTTGTGCAAAACCCCGCATCTGTGGATAAGTTTTGTATAAGCCAAGAACAACTGTGTAAAATTTATGATGTAACCAACATTACTGTTGGCTGTCGTGCTACGGAGGATACCTGCATGATCAATGTAAGAATACAAGAGCAAAAACAAACTGAGCTTACACCCAAAATTAAAGTTGTTGGTGTTGGGGGCGCAGGTGGTAATGCCGTAAATAATATGATTTTATCACAGCTTGATGGTGTGGACTTTTTAGTCTGTAACACTGATTCACAAGCTTTGTCAGGCTCAGCTGCCGAACATGTTGTTCAGCTTGGCCGTACAGTCACTGGCGGTCTTGGCGCTGGCGCTAACCCATCAGTGGGACGCGCAGCTGCCGAAGAGTCAATGGATGATGTCATGGGCTACCTAGAAGGTGCCAACATGGTGTTTGTAACGGCAGGTATGGGCGGCGGCACAGGTACTGGTGCAGCGCCTGTTATCGCGAAAGCAGCGCGTGACCAAGGTATGTTGACGGTCGGCGTTGTAACGAAGCCTTTCCATTTTGAAGGCACTCTACGCATGAAAATGGCGGAAGAGGGCATTGAAGAAATGCAAGAATATGTCGATACATTAATCGTTATTCCAAACCAAAACCTATTCCGCATCGCTAATGAGAAAACAACTTTTGCTGAAGCCTTTAAAATGGCTGATGGTGTGTTGCAATCTGGCGTGCGCGGCGTAACTGATTTGATGGTTCGCCCAGGTTTGATTAACCTTGATTTTGCTGATATTCGCAGCGTTATGCATGAAATGGGTAAAGCCATGATGGGTACGGGCGAATCAGAAGGCGAGCGCCGTGCTACAGAAGCGGCTGAAGCAGCGATTAACAACCCACTTCTTGATGATATATCCATGAAAGGTGCGCGCGGCGTTATTATTAACGTCACAGGCGGCATGGATATGACATTATACGAAGCTGACGAAGCGTGTAACCGCGTTCGTGAAGAAGTTGATGCCAATGCAAATATCATCTTTGGTTCGACTTTTGATGAAACTTTAGAAGGTCGTATGCGCGTTTCTGTTGTTGCTACAGGTATTGATAGTGCGCAATCATCACGCATTATTGGTGGTGGCAAGAAAAGCCTAACAGGCTTTAACCGTGCACAGCCTATGACAACGTCAGGCGAAGACAGCTCAGCACAAGCGCCTTCAAGCGCGACAACAACAACGACTGCGCAAACGCTTAATACAGAATCATCGAGCGAGACAACGCAAAGCTCACAGGCTTCACAAACTTCGCAAGCCTCTCAGGGCCCACAAGGCTCTTTAAACCAGCCAACAGGCCATATTCCTGCGTCACGTCCAACATATAACCCTGCGGCTGTAACCGCTTCACAGCAGCAAGTGGATATATTTGATCAAGCAGCGCCAAGCCAAAACACTTCGCGCATAAACACAGCGTCATCACTTTCAGCTGATAATGGTGTGCCACGCGCTGAGCGTATGGGGGGTTCATTTATTCCACCAATGCCTATGTATATTCCGCAAGAAGAAATGCCTGAAAACATGGCAACACACAGCCAAGTACAAATGCAACAAGCGCAACCACAATATGCGGCTGTGAGTGATCCTGTTCAAGCGGAGAGCGGCTTCGGTCCAAAGCTTGACGATGTTCAAAGCGACACTGTTCATAATGAAATGATGAATAATGCGTCTTCTGGCTCAAGCCTTACTCTGCGCCCACCTGTTCCTGCAGCACATAAACATGTTACAGCGACGAAAAAACGCTCACCTTCTTTGTTTGAACGTATTACAGGTGTTCTTCGTGATCATGACGCAGAAATCATTGGTATGGATGAAACAGCAGCCCCTCAAAATCCGGCAAAGCAAGGTCAGTTAAATATTGATTCACCTTCTGCGCCAGCGGCTAAAAACCCTGAAGACGAATTAGACATTCCGGCATTCTTGCGTCGTCAGGCGAATTAAGATTAAGGGCGTTTATAAAGGCGTAACTATTGAATAGCTCGGGCGTAAATTTAAGTCTCTCGATTAAGCTAAGTTACTAAGTCTCTGGGTAAATGTTTAAAAATTGAGTATCTAATAATTACGGCCTCACAATTTGTGAGGCCGTTTCTTTTTGTCTGATTTCTTTTGTCTGATATTGTCAAAGCTTTACTTCAGGGCGGCTTTATTGAACGAGCTCTAACCATTCATCTTCGCTCAAGACTTTAACATCAAGTTCTGTCGCTTTTTTGAGTTTTGATCCTGCATCCGCGCCAGCAATTAAATAATCCGTTTTTTTGGAGACTGATCCAGTGACTTTAGCGCCGAGGGATTCGGCTTTGGCTTTGGCTTCCGCGCGTGAAAACTTCTCTAGCGTGCCTGTAAACACCACAACTTTGCCGCTGACAGGGCTATCTGAAGCTTGGGGTGCATCATAAGGTAGCGGCGTCACATAGCCGCTGAGCTTATCTAAAAACGCTTTATTATGCTGCTCTTTAAAGAACTCAATTAAGTCCTGCGCCATGGCAGCGCCAATGCCATCAATATTAATCAGGTTTTGGTAAGCTGCGCTTTCTGGGTCTGCAGCTTCAATCATCGCGCTGCGCCAAGAATCATAGCGGCCATAATTAGCGGCGAGCATTTTGGCTGTGGCTTGCCCAATTTGGCGAATGCCTAGGGCATAGATAAAGCGGGGCAGTTCTATTTCACGCTTGGCGTTAATCGCCGCAAAGAGCTTTTCAGCTGATTTAGAGCCCCAACCTTCACGGCAGCGCAGCGGCGTTAGGCTATCTTTATCTTTTTCTTCGAGCGTAAATAAATCTGCAGGATCTTTAATTAGGCCTTCGGCGAAGAATTGCTGCATAATTTTATCGCCAAGCCCATCAATATCATAAGCATTTTTGCTGACAAAATGTTTTAGGCGCTCGGTCACTTGTGCTTTGCAAGTAAGGCCGCCTGTGCAGCGCCTCGCGACTTCACCTTCTTCACGAATGGCATGCGCGCCGCATATGGGGCAGGTTTTAGGGAATATATACTCTTGCGAATCTTTGGGGCGTTTATCCAGTAAGGCTTTGACCACTTGCGGAATAACATCGCCTGCGCGTTGAATAACGACATGATCACCAACCCGCACATTCTTGCGTTTAATTTCGTCTTCATTATGCAGCGTTGCATTCGATACAACCACGCCGCCAACCGTTACAGGGGTCAGCCGCGCCACAGGGGTAAGGCTACCTGTGCGACCGACTTGTATATCAATAGCCTCTATAATCGTGATGGCTTGCTCAGCGGGGAATTTATGCGCAATGGCCCAGCGTGGTGCGCGGGCGACAAAACCAAGGCGCTCTTGCCAGTCAAGGCGGTTTACTTTGTAGACAATACCATCAATATCGTAATTTAAAGATGCGCGCTCTGTATTGACGTGATCATAATGATCAATAACCGCTTCGGGCGAGCTTAGCACCGCATAGGGCTTGGGCAGTTGAAAGCCTTTATTGGTCAGATAATGGCGAATATCATCTTGGCTCTGCGCGATTGGCTGCGATGTTTGTCCCAAAGCATAAGCGTAAAAACGTAAAGGCCGCTTGGCGGTGATGGCTGAATCTAATTGACGGACACTGCCCGCAGCGGCATTACGTGGATTGGCAAATATTTTCTGATTGTTTTCGTGCTGCATTTCATTTAGCGCCGCAAAATCATCTTTATTAATATAAATCTCACCACGTACTTCTAAAACATCAGGGTAAGGCGCGGGGATATTTTGCGGCACATCAATAATCGTGCGCGCATTGGCGGTGATATCTTCGCCTGTTTCCCCATCGCCGCGCGTCGCGGCCTGTACAAGCTTACCTGCCTCATAGCGCAGCGAGCAGGACAGGCCATCAATTTTAGGCTCGGCGACTATTTCAACGACGTCATCACTACCCAAAGACAGAAAACGCTTAATCCGCGCGAAAAAATCTTGGATATCATCGGGGGAAAAGGCATTGCCCAATGATAACATGGGCTGTGCATGTTTTACTTTTTCGAATCCCGCAAGAGGAGCACTGCCGACGCGTTTCGAAGGACTGGATTGCGTGGCCAGTTCAGGAAATTTATGCTCAATCTCTAAAAGCTCTGCACGTAGTGCATCATAAGCCCCATCACTTATGAGCGGCGCATCATGGCCGTGATAGGCTTCATCATGGCTATTAATCTCTGTGACCAATTGTTTATGGCGGTTTTCAGCTTGTGCAAAGGCGCTAAACATATCGGTTGAGGGCGATGATGGGGGCAATGGCGGGGTGTTGGTCATTCTATATCCAAATATAGCGGCGGCTAAGCGGCTTCTCTATCTAATAATTTATTGGCGGCGGCACGCGCTTCGGCTGTTATCTCTGCGCCAGAGAGCATCCGTGCGATTTCTTCTAAGCGATCTTGCTTATCAAGCGGTGCAATGCTCGTGCGGGTTAAATTGTCTTTACTGACGATTTTTTTGACGTGTAAATGCGTGCCAGCGCAGGCGGCCACTTGTGGGGCATGGGTGACAACTAAAACCTGTTTGCCCATGGCTACGCGTACAAGGCGCTCCCCTACGGCAGCAGCCGTAGCGCCGCCAATACCCGTATCCACTTCATCAAAGATCAAAGTCGCAACAGGGCTGGTTTTAGCCAAAATAACTTTAATGGCGAGCATCATGCGCGCAAGCTCACCCCCTGAGGCCACTTTGTTTAGCGGGCCTGGATCTGTGCCGGGATTGGTCGATATACGAAAGCTGACATCATCCATGCCATGAGGGCCCCACTGTTCGGTTTGTTCAAAATGGACAATAAATTCAGCGCGGCCAAGTTTAAGCGGTGCGAGTTCTTTGCCAATATCTGCAGCCATATTTTTGGATTTGGCTTTGCGGTGTAAGCTAAGCTCACCAGCTAATTTTAAATAACGTGCTTCGGCTTGAATGAGCTTTTGTTCTAAGGCGGCGAGCTCGTCACCTTGTTGATGAATGGAGTCGAGGTCTGTCGTGATTTTTTCAAGCAGTTCAGGCAGATCATCGACCATGCATTGATGTTTACGCGCCGCTGCTTTTAATGCAAAGAAGCGATCATCGACGGATTCAACCGAGACTTCGGGCTCGTATAAATCACGTAATATCTCACTAATTTCAAAATTAACACCTTCGACAATCGCAAAAGCATTATCGAGTTTTTCAAGCAAATCAGGCGTGCGTGAATTATCTTTATCGCCAAGGCGCTCAAGGGCACGCATGGATTGACGAATATTGCCTTCTGCGCCTTTATCGCCGTTAAGGGCGGTTTGCGCGGCATTGGCATAATTGACCATGAGGGCGTTATTTTTCAGATGGTTTCTTTTCGCGGTGAGCTCTTCTTCTTCGCCTTTTTCTGGGGCGAGCTTTTCAAGCTCATCGCGGCAATCGCTTAAATAATCTTGTTCTTCTTGTGCTTTTTGTAAGGCGGCTTTTTGTTGGTCGAGCTCTTTTTTGATGCTCTTCCATGTCTTATAGGCGCTCTCAACATTTTTACGCTCGGTTTCTAATCCTGCATAGCTATCGAGGTAATCAATATGCGTGCTGGGATCAAACAAGCCATGCGTGTCAAATTGTCCGTGAATCTCGGCGAGCAGGGGACCGATTTGACGCAAGGCGTTCAGGCTATAAGGCAGGTCATTAATATAGATTTTTGAGCGGCCTTCTTTAGTCAGGCTGCGACGAATGGTTAGGTCATATTCATGGTCAATTTCAAGGCCGTCAAGAACCGCCCAAACGGGGTGGTCTTTGGCTAAGTCAAATTCAGCAATGACTTGGCCTTTATCCGCGCCTTTACGAATAAGCCCTAAATCCGCGCGGTTACCCAAAGCAAGGCCGAGGGAATCGAGTAATATAGATTTACCTGCGCCGGTTTCACCCGTTAGCGCGCACAGACCAGATTGAAAAGTAATTGATAACTTTTCAATCAAGACTATATTTTCTATATGCAAGGCCTTTAACATTGCGACAAAAACCAGTTCTATAAAATTATTTAGCTATTTACTCTGGTGCGAGGAGTGAATCAACGGTTCTATCAAGCCAAGAACGCTCACCAATTAAATCATCCCGTAAGGTCGGGTCTAATATCTTATATGCGCTTTCATACCATTTGTTACCCGGATAGTTATGGGCGAGGATTGAAGCAACGCGCAATGCTTCATCTTCAATGCCTAACGATAAATACGCCTCGACTAGACGGTAGAGCGCTTCGGGTATATGGGTTGTGGTTTGATAGTTTCGCACCACAGTAAGGAAGCGGTTAATTGACGCGTTAGCATAGCCACGCGTTAAGTAATAACGGCCAATTTCCATTTCCTTGCCCGCAAGGTGATCAAGGGTTAGGTCACGCTTTAATTGTGCATCACGTGAATATGGGCTGTTCGGGAAACGCTTAATGAGCGTATCGAGCGCTTTAAGCGCGTCTCTGGTTGTTTGTTGGTCGCGGCTGACATCAGATATTTGTTCATAATAGCACAAAGACTGTAAGTAATAAGCATAGTCGATTTGCTCATTGCCGGGGTGTAGCTCAATAAAGCGATCTAGCGCGATAATGGCGTCATCGTAACGCTTGCCTTCATAAGCGGCTTTACCAGCCAATAGCTGGGCATCTGTGGCGTATTCTGAATAGGGGTATTGGCGTTCAACATTTTCAAAATTGGTGATCGCTGCGCCATAGCTGTTTTCTTTCATGGCTTTTAGGCCATCATTATAAAGCTGCGCGGCGGTCTTTTCTGTGGCGGCAGGATCTGCTTCGCCTTTGCCATCCTTGTCAGTACTTGAGCATGCGCTTAATAACAAGGCACATATTGTAAGCGTGTAAAGGGGAAGTTTATTCATCTGTGTTAGCCCTAGCTGATCATGATAATTACTTATATTAAAATAGAGAGTTAAGGCACAATAAGCAAAGCGCGAATACAGGCCATCCTCAGAAATTTTCTAAGGACTCGCCTTATATAAATAAGGGGGGCAGGGGGCTTTTAGTAGAATTTAGTCTCGCAGCGATGCGGCGGCTTTGATTTATAAGCTTGGTCTTGGGCGCGATGCCATAAAATACGGTCTATTTCAATGGCGCTACGGCCTGATTTTGCAGCCATGATTTCTACGGCGTGAACGGCGCAAGCACGCAATTCAACTTCGTAAGTGCTGCCCGCTTCAATTAATTCGCGACCATCAATATCTTCTGCAAGTTCTTCGCTGTAATGCAATATGTTATCAAGGCGTAATACATGCGGAATGTCGCAATCAGCAAGGCAGGGCAGTATGTTGATGTCCGTAAATAAGTTTTGTTTTTGATGGTTGTACATATCTTGTAGGTCGGCCGCGCAGCTAATGGCGCGTTTGTAAAAAGGTACGCGCTGCCCGCGATATGTGCTTGTGTCATTATATGTTGAAAGACGTGTCAGCATATAGATGAAGTTTTCTGATGACCCTTCACACGCATCAACCATAGCGCTAAAAGACCCGTTGTGATTAGCGAGAAGATATTGACCGACTTCATTAACCGAGCTGCTATAACGCGAAGCCAGGCGGAAGCTATACGGGTTTTCTGATATGTCAGGAAAAGATAATATGCTTGCAACGTCTTGGGCGGTTAATGTCGCCATTTTAGCGGGGCTAAGAGGGCCATTTAATTCGTAATAATTTTTCAATATGCCTGCAACTTTAAAATAAAAGCCCTCAGGTTGTGCGTAGCCTTCTTCTTGAATATGGTCTTGGAAACCGCTGCCGAAATTCATCGAATCAAGCGCGATAATATAAGATAAGTTGGCTTCTTGATCATTTGAAAGGAAGTGATGTGTTGTGTCTAAGATTTCATTGTCTTGCAGCTTAGGTAAGCCAAGCGCGTAAGATTCTAATATATCGTAATTTATATGGACGTGCTGAGCGTTGCGCGCCACAAAGGCGTAATTGCATTTTAGTGATTCTATAAAAGAGTCAGGCGCCAAAGAGAGCTGCGCGTTACTGTGCAAAGCAAGATCATGCATGAATACATTCCCATTACGAATAGTGTTATATGTTAATTTGATTATATTAATATATGTTTTGTAATGAAAAGTCTAGTTTTTTTGACGATTTGACGGCGAACTGGGGATAATCAATAGATTAAATTGCGCATTCCTTAACTTCGAAAGCCGCGTTTGGCGCGTCAATAAGTGTCCATTTTTCAGGATTCGCGAATAATTCGTGCAAGATTTTATTGTTCAAAGCGTGCCCTGATTTATAGCCACGATATGTGCCAATAATGCGGTGACCAGCAAGGTAAATGTCACCAACGGCATCTAATAATTTATGACGTGCAAATTCGTCGTTATGACGAAGGCCTTCAGGATTGAGAATCGTTTGGGCGTCTAGGACAACCGCATTTTCAAGTGATCCACCAAGGCATAGGCCCAGTGAGCGTAAATGATTAACTTCATGTAAGAAGCCAAATGTGCGCGCGTTACTAATGTCTTTAGTGAATGATGCTGCATTGAGTTTTAATGCATAGCTTTGCTGGCCAATAGAGCCGTGATCAAAATCAATGCTCATTTCATATTCAGTATCAGTGGATGGGGAAAGCGATACAGTTTTACCGTCTTCTTCATAGCTGATTTCTTCGAGGATTTTAATCGCTTTTTGTTGTGCTGTTTGCGCAACAACGCCGATTTTTTGAATAGCTGTGATGAAGGGCTCAGAGCTGCCATCCATGATAGGCACTTCAGGGCCATCAAGTTCAATCATCGCATTGGTGATGTCCAAAGCGTGCAGGGCGGCCATTAAATGCTCAATTGTACCAATTGTAACGCCTTCATTATTACCGATAACGGTGCAAAGCTGAGTATCGACAACATGGTGCCATAAAGCCGGGATTAAATTGTTACGGTCACAAACGTCAGAGCGCATAAAGATAATGCCATTATCAACTTTAGCCGGATGAATGCGCAATGTGGTGTCTGCCCCAGAGTGCAATCCTGTGCCTTGGATCTCGATGTGATCGGCAACGGTGTTTTGTGATAATGTAGCTTCAAGTTTACGCATATTTATTCTCGTGGTTCTGTTTTTTGTGCACTGCATGCTTAAGCGCATACAGATTAAATTGTCTAAGCATCAATATAGGCAGACTGTGTGTAAAGAACAAATCACGGAGTGTTGCTAATTGTAACATAACAAAAAACGCCCCTAATTTAGGAGCGTTTCTTACGTATTCTTTATTTAGCCTAGAGCTACTCTATATTGCTTTTAAGCTCAATTAAGCGATCCAAAGCCTCTTCAATTTCCACCGGGTAATCACGGCGTTCAACAAAAGCGCCACCACCTGTGTTGCGAGTCATCGACATTTCTAAAGCCTTGGAGAGTGTTTCAGCGACTTTTGTATCGTCCTGTTGTAGGGCTAATTCAAGCGCAAATAATATACGATCACTGAGCCTGAGTTCGTTTAATTTACTGTTATCCATTATCATCTGAGAATTTCTCCAAAAGTAAAATAGCTTTAGCGATAGGCTTCATTTTATAAGACAGCTCTTAAAAAAGTGTTAGCCTATTTTCATTCTGACGTATTTTTTCGTCAATAAATTTATCAAAATGAGTAAGGAATTGTGATCTAAACTCATCTTTCTCCATCAGCAACTCATGTTTAGCGCCTTGTATGTCATAGCAAACGGCATCAGGCATGATCTTGGCCGCCCGAAAGATTGCGCCGTTATTGACCAGTTGTTCTTCCCCACACGCATACATTTGTACAGGGATTTTTAACTGTTTTAAATTGCTTTTATTGTATAAAATCGCGCAAGATTCTATCGCCGCTTTAACCCAGCCAAATGTCGGCGCACCTGAACGTAGCTCAGGGTCAGATATTTGCCAAGAGCGATGTATGCCATCGCGCACAGGGTCGCTAGAGTGAATATCATTCCCTGTATTGGCCCGCATTTGATCGTTCCAATCACTACCGCCAATAATATAATTTTTCTTAACGGGGGAGAAGGTTTTACTAATCAGTTTTTCCAGCCACATCGGCAAAAATTTTGTCGCTTTAATTCTGAGAAGTGGGGCAATAAAGCTCGCACACATAAAGCTCTCAGGCTGAGTGAGTAAATAGCGAAGTCCAATATTGGCGCCCATAGAGTGGCCGAGCATGACCATGGGAATGCGTCCGCGATCTGGGTGAACGCTAGAGGGCTTAATATAATACATGCAGAGGCGATCTAGCGCTTCTACGAGCTTTGTGAAGTCCTCACTATGGAGCTTGTTTGGATTAGGTAGCGGGCGTGAAGATTTCCCCTGCATTGGCCAATCAATAACCCAAAAGGCTAAGTTCTTCCCGACCATATCACGGGCAAGCTCATAATATTTTTCAGCAAACTCGCCAAGACCAGGCAGGCAAACGACAACCGCGTCAGGAATTGAATCCTTCGGAAAGACAGACCCATAGCGTACGACTTGATCATCAATTTTAAATTGATGCCAACGCCAGTTCCGAGGTTGCAGGAAACGCGCCTCTATATCGGGGGCCTTTTCAGCAGCGTCTGTTTTTGGTGCATTTTGCATTCAGGCCGAGTCTTTCTGTGAGTTACGCATAGTTCTTTAGTATATTGCTTTATAACGCTTCTAAAGCTTTAACAATCTCTTCTGTCATTTTCTTCGCATCGCCAAGCAGCATATAAGTGTTGTCTTCAAAGAATAGCGGGTTTTCAATGCCCGCATAACCTGAGCCCAGTGAACGTTTTGAGAAGAGCACGGTTTTTGCATTTTCAACATCAAGAACCGGCATGCCGTATATTGGTGACGTTGGGTCATTTTTAGCCGCAGGGTTTGTAATGTCATTCGCGCCAATAACGTAAGCGACATCAGCTTGTGCAAATTCACGGTTAATATCTTCGAGTTCGAATACATTTTCGTAAGGGACATTCGCTTCAGCCAGTAAGACATTCATGTGACCGGGCATACGGCCCGCGACAGGGTGAATAGCAAATTTGACGGTAACGCCTTCAGCAGTAAGGATATCAGCCATTTCACGCAATACGTGCTGTGCTTGTGCGACGGCCATACCATAGCCCGGGACAATAATAACCGTGCTGGCGTTTTTCATCAAAAAGGCTGCGTCATCCGCTGAACCAATTTTAGCCGGTTTATCTGAATGTGCAGAGCTGCCACCTGTAGCCGCTTCGCCGCCAAAGCCGCCCAATAATACGTTGATAAAGGAACGGTTCATGCCTTTACACATAATATAAGAAAGAATAGCACCAGAAGAGCCAACGAGTGCTCCCGTAACGATAAGCAGGTTATTGTGCAAAGTGAAGCCAATGCCAGCCGCCGCCCAACCTGAATAAGAGTTAAGCATAGAAACAATTACAGGCATATCCGCGCCGCCAATTGGAATAATCATCAATACACCAAGCGCCAAAGCGATAAGAATAATCAGATAAAACACAAAGGAGCTTTGCGTAGCGATCAGTACAAAAAGCAAAACAAGCAAAGTCATGCCCAAAATGGCGTTTAATTTATGCTGACCTGCAAAGGTTACAGGCTTGCCAGAAATCGTGCCTTGCAGTTTACCCCAAGCAATGATCGAGCCAGTAAAGGTGATCGCGCCAATAGCAACGCCAAGAGTCATTTCAATCAGGCTGGCTGCGTTAACCGCGCCGCGCTCACCAATATGATAAGCTTCTGGGTTAAGGAAGGCGGCTAGAGCGACAAATACGGCCGCCAGACCAACCAGTGAGTGAAAAGCCGCAACCAATTCAGGCAGGCTTGTCATTTCAATTTTCTTAGCGATTGTTGTACCAATCGCGCCGCCAACAAATAAGCCAAGCAAAATTACGCCATAGGAGCTGACATCTTTCATGAATAATGTCGTTAAGATGGCTAAAGCCATACCAAAGACACCGAAGTTTAAACCGTTTTTAGCAGTGACGGGACTTGATAGCCCGCGCAATGCCATGATGAAGCAAATGGATGAAACCAAATAGGAAAATGCTGGTAAACTGCTCATGTTAATAACTACCTTTAATGCGTGTAAGTGCGTGTTCTTTATTATGTTGCGATGTCTTTAAATCGTTATCAGCTTAAGTCTTTTTCTTAAACATGCTGAGCATACGATTAGTGACAATAAATCCACCAAATATATTGATCGAAGCCAATGTGACGGCTAGAAAGCCAAGGAATTTTGCAATTCCGCCATCATCAGGGCCCGCGGCGACTAATGCGCCAACAATAATCACAGATGAAATAGCGTTGGTTACGCCCATAAGCGGTGAGTGTAATGCTGGGGTCACACGCCAAACAACGTAATATCCAACAAAACAGGCCAGTACAAAAACCGTTAATCCTGAAACGAAGAAGCTATCGCCGCCGCTCATCGCTGCAGCATCCGTTGCATCTAGGGCGATTTGCTTGGCTTGTTCGGCCAAAGTTTTGGCGCTTTCCGCAAGCTGTGCGGCTTGTTCTAGGATTTTGTTACTTGTATCAGACATCTATATATCCTTCTTCTTTTAACGTAAACGGTCAGAGTTTATTTGTTATCTTTTTTAGCGGGCTTAGCGGCAGCTTTACTTGCTGCTTTGCTCGCTGTTTTTGGCTTGGCTGTGCTGGCCTTTTTCGCGGCGGGTTTTGTCGTCGCGGTTTTTTTAGGCGCAGCCGTCGCTGTGCTTGTTTTGGCAGCGGGGGCTTTTACAGTGGCGCTGCTTGTTGATCCAAAGCCTTCTTTAAGCCATGCGCCATCTTTGCACAGGCTCATGCCCGTTACGATTTCGTCATCCCAATCAACAGCTAAAGCGCCATCTTTGACAATGAGATTCACGAAGTTGAGCAGGTTTTTCGAATATAGTGCAGAGCTGTCAGCCGCAAGGCGTGCAGGCATATTGGCGTGACCAATAATCGTGACGCCGTGTTTTTTAACCACTTTACCAAATTCAGCGCCCGCGCAATTTCCGCCCGCTTCAACCGCCATATCAACAATGACAGAACCAGAGCGCATGGATTTAACCATTGCGTCGTCAACTAATTTAGGGGCTGCGCGACCCGGTATAAGGGCTGTGGTGATGATGATGTCTTGCTTGCTGATTGTCTCCGCGACTAAAGCGGCTTGTTTCTTTTTGTATTCAGCAGACATTTCCTTGGCGTAACCACCCGCTGTTTCAGCTTGTTTAAATTCGTCATCCTGAACGGCAACAAATTTACCGCCGAGTGATTCGACTTGTTCTTTCGCTGCAGGGCGCACATCTGTTGCGCTAACAATTGCGCCTAAACGTTTGGCTGTTGCAATGGCTTGCAAGCCTGCAACGCCAGCGCCCATAACAAAGACTTTAGCCGGGGCAACAGTGCCCGCAGCGGTCATCATTAAAGGGAAGGCATGGGGGTAATGTTCAGCGGCATCAAGTACGGCTTTATAACCAGCCAGGTTTGATTGTGAAGATAGCGCATCCATAGACTGAGCGCGCGATATACGCGGCACCATTTCCATGGCCATGGCTGTAATATTTTGTTTATTGCAAAGTTCAAGCGTTTTTTTATTGGCAAAAGGGGATAATAGGCCAACCAGTAAGCTGCCTTTTGTAATTTGCTTTAACACGTCGTCTTTGGGGAATTGCACGCATAAAACAATGCCCGCGCCCTTAATAGCGTCAGCGGCTGTTTTTACGATTGTCGCACCAGCATCTTTAAATGATTTGTCATCAATATAAGCGCCGTCACCTGCGCCGGCTTCTATTTGCACTGTAATGCCTGAAGCGACATATTTTTTAACAGTATCTGGCGTAGCGGCAACACGTGTTTCGTGTGCAGCTTGTTCTTTGAGTACGGCAATCTTTAGGGCCACGGTAAACCTCTCTCTGTGGTTAACGTTGCGGAAGAAAGTGTTATAATAACATCTACGCTTTCAACGGCTTAAATTCAGGATTCCTATAAGATACACTTATGTGCATCTTTGTGAAGAGGATTTTTAAGGTTTTAAGCATTTTAATTTTTTGGCGTGGGCACAATAGGGGATATATATTTAGGATCAAGCTGCGGCTCATCTATTTCTGGTGCGCTTTGTTGGTGTTTACAGCATTTAATAGGCAGCATTGCGACGCCTTTAAAGTCTTGCTGACAAGGGAGCTTCGCAACAATAGGCTCATCAGAGCCATTTTTCTTATTCTCGATATAGTCTTTTGCATCGCCATAAAGCAGATACAGCCCAGCAAAGCTACTGCCGGGAATAAAAATTGCGGCTTGCATACCTAATTGGAGAATGACTTTTTCATGGGTTTGGGCCACTTTGTAATACATCTGCGCATAGACAAACCTTCTGGTCGCGCCTTTAAAGGCACGCTTATATAAAGGCTCCTGTTTTTCAGCGCTACTCTGCGCATCACTTTCAGGGCTGTCTTTTGGTGGTGTGTTGCGAAACGGTATGCCCATTTCTTCTCCCATTTTATAATAAGCTTTGAACTTTTCTAAACTTTATAGTTTTGTTTTATTTATTTATTTATTTCAAAGCAATGCTTGCGAGTAACGAGGTTCTGAATTAGAATCTAAGAGTTAGATTGTCCCAATTTAAGAATGTTCCCATGGATTTATCCCCACTGCAAAATATATTACGAAAATACATAAAGGGCTTGGCTTTGTCTAGTTCTATTTTGTGTTTGTCCCCTTTGGGGGCGGCGCAGGCTGAAACATTATGGGATGCTGTTGAAAGCAGTTTGGCCAATCACCCCCGTTATGAAATCGCTTTATTACAAATAGATGCCGCCGAACAAAAGCGCATTGAAGAACGCTCAGCCTTTTTCCCGACAATAAAGGGTGGCGTAACGGGCGGTCGTGTTTATGGCGATAATTCAACCAGTCGCGGCTTAAGCGTCACGCGCGATTCTGGCTATTCATGGCTTTGGGAAGGCAATGTGGCGCTGACCCAAACCTTGTTTGATGGTATGGGGACGGCTAATCGTAGTGATGCGGCGCAAGCACGCCTTAATGCGGCCAATTATTCAAAAGATGACGTTGAAGAGCTTCTCACTTTAGAAACCGCTTTGGCTTATTTAGATGTTTTACGCACGCAAGAAGCGTTGAGTATATTAGATAAGCAGCAAGCGGCGCTGGCTAAATATCGCCCGCAATTTAAAATACTCGTCGATCAAGGCGCGGTTGACCGCACAGATCAAAACCAAGCTGAGGATATGATTTCGGCATTGGACGGTACAAAACTTGAATATATAAGCCAGCTTGAATCGGCTAAAGCGCGTTATAATATGATGACGGGGCATGATCCTGATGGTGATTTAGCCTATGTGCCTGCGACGCTAGATATACCTGATGATCTTGATTTGGCTTTGGGCTGGGCGCTGGAGAACCATCCTCAAATTCGCGCAGCCAAGGGCGAGAGCAATGCTGCTTGGCATGATGCCGAAGCCGAGAAGTCGCTATTTTTTCCGAAAATAGATAGTGAATTATCGTATATGAAAGAAGATCAAGATGATGCCATTGGCGGCGAGGCGGTTGATGCGCGCGCTGTTGTGAAAATGAATTGGGCATTTTCCACGGGTGGCGCAGAGCTATCAAAATTCAAACGCGGGCGTAAATTATATCAAGAAAGCCTCGCGCAGCGTCGTAATTTAGAAAACACGCTAACCCATGCGATCAAAGACTCATGGATTACGCGCGATAAACTTAACGCGCAATCAGGCGTATCAAAGCGCCGCCAGAAATTATCACAAGCCTTGCTTTCCACCCGCCGCGAGCAATTTGAGGGCGGTAAAATATCGCTATTTGAATTGATGCAAGCGCATAATCAATATTACAATTTAAAGATCGAAAAAATTATGCTGCGTTATGCGGCTTATAATAGTGAGTTTCTGCTGCTTGGCAGTATGGGCGCATTACATAGCCGCCTTATGCCTAAAGTCGAAATGGTTTCTGCCGTTAAAGACGAAGAGGCCATTGAGGATTATTGTGATCACCAAAGAGCCAATCAAAAAGATCAGGGCATCGCGGGTAAGGGCGCAAGCGGCAAAGCGGCAAGCCTGAGTGAGTTATGCCCATCAAGCGGTGATGAGCTTTAAGCAATTCTTTATGTTTAGATGACAAGATAGTATATGCGCTATTTTTTCTTTAATAATAATATGTTGGCTTAGTTTTATATGGCAAAATCTCACGCTCAATCCGAGTATAATTTATTGACCTGCTTGTCGTTTATTACGGCATATCATGGCCATGCACGCTCAGCAGCGTCTTTAGAGCAAAGCCTAACCAGTGGCAGTGCTGATGGCGTCGGTGCTGAAACGATTATTGAAGCGGCGCAATTCGCAGGATTCACAGCCGAAATATTGACCAAAGACCGCCTCGCTGATATTAATGCGCAGCTTTTCCCTGTGATTATTCTCACAGGCCAAGGGACGGGCTTGGTTCTACTTGATTATAAGGGCGCAACAGCACGGATTTTTGAACCGCTTAAACATAAAGAAATAGACGTTGACGCCGCGGATTTAGAGCGCGCCTTTCAAGGCAAAATTATTGTCTTTAAACGTGATCAAAATTCAATCCGTGCGGCAAGCTTGCCAAAAGAAGATCAACCCAAACTGTCTAAGTCATGGTTCTGGGATTATTTCAAAGATAATATGCCGATTTATCGCTTGGTCGGTATTGCCGCATTATTAATCAATTTCTTTGCGCTGACCTCACCCATTTTTATCATGAATATGTATGACCGCGTTATACCCAATGCCGCGATAGAAACTGGCTGGGCGCTGGCGATAGGCGCGTTAATTGTATTTAGCTTTGATTTGTTAATTCGCATATTGCGCGGGCGGTTTATTGACCTTGCAGGGCGGCGTATGGATGTGTTGATTGGGACGCGGATTTTTGATCAATTGCTGAATATAAAACTCTCTGAGCGCCCCCAATCAAGTGGCGTTTTTGCCAGTATGCTCAAAGAATTTGATGCGGTGCGTGATTTCTTTACTTCCGCGACGATTGCCAGCCTGGTTGATTTGCCCTTCGCCTTGTTTTTTGTCGCGGTGATTTTCTTTATAGCAGGGCCGATTGCCTTTGTGCCTTTGGCGGTGATTATTATCATTTTGACCTCGAGTTATATTTTGCAAATAGCGCTGAAAAAAGATGTGCTAAAAACCATGCGCGCAGGGGAAGAACGTCATGGCGTGTTGATTGAAACGATTAATGGCCTAGAAACCGTCAAAGCGATTGGTGCTGATCGCCGCCTGCGTAGCCTGTATACCGAACATTTAGGCAATATGGCGCGCTATGGCGAAAATGCGCGGTATATTTCTAATCTGGGCGTAAATATCGCTAATTATGCGCAGCAAATTATGACGGTATTTATCGTTATTATCGGCATGTATATGGTCAAAGATAATGCGCTTACTATGGGCGCATTAATCGCTGCCGTCATATTATCAGGTCGAGCGGTCGCGCCGATGGGGCAATTTGCCAGCCTAATGGCGCGGTATTATCAGACCCGCCAAGCCTTGGAAACAATCACGGGGATCATGCATAAAAAAGTCGATCGCCCGAAGGATAAAGCCTTTATGCATCGCGAGACTTTAAAAGGTGCCGTGGCCTTTAAGGGCGTTGATTTTTCATACCCGCATAGCGAGCGCCAAGTTTTAAACGCTATATCTTTATTAATTGAACATGGCGAAAAAGTCGCGATTATTGGACGCATTGGATCAGGTAAAAGCACGATAGCGCGCTTGATTATGGGCTTATATGAGCCAGATAAAGGCCAAATATTAATCGATCACAGCGATCAAACACAAATAGACCCCGCAGATTTACGCCGTAACTTTGCTTATATTGCACAGGATGTAACCTTATTTAGAGGCTCTATCCGCGATAATATAACCGTATCACGCCTAGAGGCGACCGATGATGAGATATTACGCGCCGCAGAAATATCAGGCGTGCTCGATTTCGTTAAAACCCATCCAATGGGGCTTGATGCGCCCGTGGGTGAATCAGGCCAAGCCTTAAGCGGCGGTCAGCGCCAAGCGGTGGCCCTTGCGCGCGCCATGTTAACAAAGCCCGCTTTATATGTTTGTGACGAGCCAACCAATGCCATGGATATTCAAGCCGAGAATGCTTTTGTTCGCCATATACAAGGCGAGGTCAAAGACAAAACGCTGATTTTAATTACGCATAGATTGTCCCTGCTTTCTATCGTTGATCGGATTATTGTCGTTGATCAAGGCCATATTGTCATGGATGGGCCAAAGGCTGATGTGATTAAAGCGATCTCCGCTGACGCAGATGGGGGGACATCATGAGCCATAAAGCTGAATTGAAATATATGAATGCAGTTGAAGAAGCGCGCGCCCTAAGCCCCTCAACGACAGGGCGGTTCTTCTTATTGACGATTATGGCGCTTATTGTTCTGTTTGTGGTATGGGCGTCGATTTTTCAAATTGATGAATTAACGCGTGGCTCTGGCCAAATTATTCCAACCCAAGAAACACAGATTATTCAAAGCCTAGAAGGCGGTATCTTAAAAGAAATCTTGGTCAGTGAGGGCGATCGCGTGAGCTCTGGCCAAGTCTTGATGCGCGTATCTGATTTGGCTTTTGCCTCTGAGGCGCGTGGCGGCGAAGCGCGTTTATTTGCATTACAGTTAAAACAGCAACGATTAGACGCTGAAATTAGCGGCGAAGCATTCGCCGTTGAGCCCTCTATGGCGGCACAAAATAAAAACTTGGTCGAAAATGAAATGAGCCTGTATCGCTCCCGCCAACAAGAGCTACAAAATACCGTGGCGATATTTGAAGGCCGCCGTCAGAAATCAATGGCGGATCGGGCTGAAAATGCATCGGTGATTGCAACGGAACAAACCAATATTAAATTACTCAAAGAAGAATTAGCAGCATCTGAAAAAATGGCGGCGAGTGGGGCGCTATCGAAAATGGATTTAATTCGCCTTAAGCGCCGCGTGAATGATGTTGAAGGTGCATTAAAAGAAGCGCAAGAAAAACGCATAGGCTTAGATGCTGAAATTGCAGCGCTGAGCATCGAAGCCAAACAAAAACGTGATATGTTCCGCACGCAAGCTTTAGGTGAATTGGGCGAAGTGAAAACGAAAATTGTGACTTTGGAAGAAAGTTTGATCTCTATTGGTGATGTGGTTGACCGCTCAGTCCTGCGCGCACCCGTAAGCGGCATTATTAACAGTATATCGATTAAGACTATAGGCGGCGTTATTGAACCCGCTAAGCCGCTAATTGAAATTATCCCACTGGGGGATGATTTGAAAATTAATGCTCGCATATCCCCTAATGACATTGCGTTTATTTCGGTGGGGCAGGCCGTGAAAATACGTATATCGGCCTATGATGCACAGCGCTATGGCATTTTAAACGGTCAACTTTCGCGCATTGGCGCATCGACTGTATCTGATGGTGAAGGCAATGTGTTTTTTGAAGTCGAAGTGCGCACGGATCAAAATTATTTAGGCGATGCGGCGCACCCCTTACCAATTACGCCGGGTATGCTGGCTGAAATTGATATTATTACTGGCCGCAAAACGATTTTATCCTATTTGCTGCGCCCCGTATTGCGCTTAAAAGACCGCGCATTTAGGGAGCGATAGAGCTATATATGATCAGTAAATTGAAACGTCTTATATCGATCAATAATTTTATCCTTATCGCGGTATTACTATCGGCGATCTATATTCAAAATACGGATTCACGCGCGCGCAGCCAAATTCAAAACCTCGTCTTTGATAGCCTAAACCGCGCTTATCCCCGCGCGGCGAGTGACCAAGTGGTTATTGTCGATATAGATGAACGCTCGCTTGATCGCCCTGAGCTAGGCCAATGGCCGTGGCCGCGCCCCTTAGTGGCGGATTTAATATCAAAGTTAAATGATTATAAAGTCAACGTTATCGGCTTTGATATGGTCTTTGCAGAGGCGGATAATACATCACCTGAACAAATTGCACGCTCATGGCGCAATAATGGCGAAGATGAAGCTATGCTGCAGCAAATTATGCGCCTTGAAAGTCATGATAAAATCATGGCAAAAACTATTCGCGCCGCTGAAAATATTGTCCTCGGTTTGAATTTTGAAGAACGCCGCGATACCGATAGTTTTGGCTTTACGCCCCGCCCCAAAGCAGCGTTAGATGTTACAGATGAATCGATTATTCAATCCTATATTTATCCCTTTGATACGGTTGCGAATTACCCCATTTTATCACGCTTTGCTTATGGGGAAGGGCATTTTTACGCAATACCTGATGGCGATGGCATATACCGCCGCATTCCTATGGTGATGGGCATAAAAAAAGCCAATATTCGCCAAGGGGCAAGCGCCTTTGAACAGCATTTTTTCTATCCGTCTTTAACGGCTGAAATGCTGCGCTTTATCGCGCAAAGCAAAGCGTTAAGCTTGAGCGCCGATAACTTGTCTATTAAAGGAGCGGCGCAAGACTTTACTTTGCCGCTTGATAAGAAAGGACAGTTTTATGTGTGGTATGCCAAGCCGCGCGCGCAATCTTATATCTCGGCTTATGATGTGCTGAATAATAAGGTCGACCCCGAACGCCTTGAAGGTAAAATTGTTTTGATCGGCACCTCAGCCATTGGCCTAAAAGATATTCGCTCAACCCCCATGGGCACAAACCGCCCTGGCGTTGAAGTACATTTAAATATTATTGATCAAGCCTTACAAGGCGCATATATACAGCGGCCTGATTCTATCATATATGGAGAAAAAATCGCCTTGTTAGTGGCGGGGCTTTTGATGTTTATTGCAGCCTCACGTTTGGGGTTAATGGGGCAAACGCTGATTATCTGTATAGGCATATCTGGCGCGCTGATGGCGACTATTTATGGTTATGTGCAATATGGCTTATTGATTGATGGCGCGTTTCCGGCCTTTATATTGTTTATCCTCTATGTGATTTCAGTGGCGATGGGCTATTTATCGTCCGAGCAAGATCGCCGCAAAGTCCGTGATGCTTTTGGTCACTATATCTCACCCAGCTATATGAAGGAACTAACCCAGAATCCTGATAAATTGGCTCTGGGCGGCGAGGAAAAAATCATTACAACGCTGTTTTCTGATATTCGTGGCTTTACCTCTATTTGTGAAGACTTAACGCCCGATGAGATTATCTCCTTAATGAATGATTTTCTTACGCCTTTATCTGATTCCATTATGGCGCGGCGCGGGACGATTGATAAATATATGGGCGATGCGATTATGGCGTTTTGGAATGCGCCCATTGATGATGAAAACCATGCGCTTAATGCGTGTTATACAGCTTTGGAAATGCAGCGCCGCCTCAATGCGCTTAATGCCGAGCGCGAAAGCCAGAGTTCAGATGTTAAGCCCTTGCGCGCGGGAATCGGTATTAATACGGGGCTTGCCGCCGTGGGTAATATGGGTTCGCAACAACGCTTTGCCTATTCGGCTTTGGGCGATTCAGTGAATCTCGCCTCACGCCTTGAAATGCAAACCAAACAATATCAAGTTGATATCTTGCTTGGCGGTGATTGTTTGGCGCAAAATGGCGTTGATAAACTCGCCTTGCTTGAATTGGATAGGCTACGCGTTATTGGTCGTGCAGAGCCTATTGTCGTCTATGCACTGCTCGGTGATGAAGCCTATGCCGCAAGCGCGGCTTATCAGAAGCAGCAAGAATGCCACGCAGCTTTATTACAGGCTTATCGCGCGCAAGATTGGGATAAAGCCAGCGATCAGATTATACACTGCCTAAGCGCGGTATCGGCAACGGGATCGCCTATTATGCATGAGGCGTATCGCCGTATTTATGATTTTTACACAAAGCGCATCGCCGAAATGCGCATGATACAGCACCCCAAAGATTGGGATGGCGTTTATACAGCGCAGGCTAAGTAATCTATATAATCCTCATGAGAGTTCTTAGATGACTTGATCGGTCACAATCGTTAAGTCTTGATCGACAAATAATTGATAATTGCCAATATCATAACGATCATAGCCGCCATCTGGCGTTGGTGCTATGCCTGCGACAGGGGAGAGGTTTTCTAGCGCGTTGCCAAGGCCATTGGCGTCGTCTGTGTGATTACCACCAGATTCGATTGTTAACGTACTGCCAAGATCTAAAGCGGTGATTTTTAGCGCACCATTATCACTGCTTTTCAGCATGTCGAAAATTTGTTTAACGCTTAAGATAAGATCATTGCCGCCGCCAATATCTATGGCTTCAATGCGGGTTATTTCATTGCGGCCAATCGCGGACAGGTCAATGCTGCCTTGCGTGCCATCAAGGATTATACGGTCATTATTGCCGCCGCCGCCATTAATCTGATTAAACTGCGCTACGCCGCCTATTTGGGCATTATCAATGTAAAAATTGTCATCCCCCGCACCGCCTTTAAAGGTCAGTTCTGTATGGCTGTTTTGATGCATGGTGTCATTTTGCGCTGTGCCTGTTAGGATTTGCCCATCAGCATTGGCGGTGAGGGCCTCGCCGCTAAGGTAATCACTGATGGTCTGGCCAACGCGTCCGCCTTCAATAAGAAAGGCTTGTTCTTCTTGTGGGTCGGTAATTACTAAATCATCAAAGCCATCACCATTAATATCACCATGGGTAAATTCCATTGTGTAGCCACTCGCAGGCGTTGCACTTAGGCTATAATCAATCATATAGGCTATTTCTGCGTGATCTTCGAGATATTGTAAATCGGCGTTAAGGCCGCTTAATGATGGGTCACCTAAGATAATGGAGATTTTAATATCGCTGCCATTGCGCATCATTACAGCGAAATCATCATAGCCGTCGGCGTTAAAATCTCCAGCTGAGGCCATGCTCTCAACGATATAGCCTGAGGCCGCGACATCTAAGTTAAATTGTGTGAAGGCGCTTTCTGCTGTGGTTGTACTGGGGAGGTTATCTTGCCCCATAATAAGTTTTAAGGCGCTATCGCCATTACTGACAAGCACATCACTAAACCCGTCGCCATTAACGTCGCCAGCACCTGAAACGCTACGGCCAAATCCCGAAGCGCCTGCGCCGTTTATTTGTAGCGTTTCAGATAAGTCATCAAAGAATAAAGGATTAGAACCGCCCGTGACAATAAACAGTGAATCGAGCGCGGAGTCCACTTGCCCGCCATTAAGCGTGCCTTGATACACACCAAAGGCAAAATCATCATATCCATCGCCATTCATGTCGCCTAAAGAACTGACATCACCGCCAATATAATCCAAGGGGGATTGGCCATTATAATCAAGGAAACTGGCATTGCTTAAGTCGGTACCATTTAAGGCCAAACGTACGCCGCCATTTGTCGTGTTTGCCCCTGGTGAAGCGATGGCGAGATCAACAAAACCATCATTGTTCATATCCCCGACATTGGCTATAGAATGTCCGAAATATTGTTGAGCTGCGTCATTGGTAACGAAACCAGTATAGCCACCAAAACCTGGCGTGGCTGATGTGCCATCAATATTCACCGCATATATCATGCCGTCATCTTCGTCTAAGGATACGCCATTGGTGGCTTTTGGTGATCCGATAAGCAGTTCATTAATGCCATCACCATTAAAGTCGCCACTAATAATTGATGTGGCGTTTTCTCGAGTTGTATTGGCAAAGCTATCTGTAATGTCTTGATAGGTGGCCGCGCTAAGGTCGATTGTGCTGCCCAAGAGAATGGCGCTGCCAGCTAGTGTAACAAAATTACCTGCGCTGGAAACTTGACCGCGCACGAAACTTATATCGTCAAATCCTGTCGTATTATTATATATATTTGTGACGGCGGCGCCATATTGTGCGCCCGTGGGTAGTCCTGAAATGACATGCGTATTATTGGCGCTATCTGGTGCGTTTAAATTAATGCGCGTTGGCGGTAGATCGAGGTCATTTTGTGTATCTGCATCAGCATCAGCTGGAGTGATGGCATTGGGATCTGTTAGGCTAGGCTCTGTTACCGCTAATGTTGCCATAGGGGCGCTGCTCTGTATCGACGATGTCGGCTGCTGAGTGTCTAGTAAGCTTGTCGATTTGCCTGTCGTTGATTCTGTGCTGAGCGGTTCAATAGACAGGGCAGGCGCTGTTGCTGCTGGGGGCTGAGGCGTTAGAGTAATGGCCGGCTCGCCTTGTTCCTCGTTTGAGTGGGCTGACTGTGGCGGTGTTTCGCCCTCTGTACTGTCGTCAATTCCACTTACTTCATCGGCTGTTCCACTTTGTAGCTGCGCTGTGTGCTGCAAAGTGTTAAAAAACCCACCGGCAACGCCTTGTACGCCGTGCATTTTTGCGGCTAGTTGGTCGGCCGTTAATGGGCCAATCGCGATGATCGGCTCACTCATGCCCGCGATATGCACCGTGTCAAACTGCTTTGATAAAACATATTCGCCAGTCTCGTTGCGTATAATAATGGCGCCTTCTACAATTGTGATTTCGCTATTGGGGCCTTGGCCATCAATTGTACCCGCAATCACAGTGCCGCGAATACCAATTGAGCCAATGGGGGTTTCAATATGGACATCATCAGGATCTTCACTGCCAATACTGCCGGAGCTATAGACAAAAGCGCCTTGCAGAACGGAAAAATTTGAAAGTCCCTCTAGGCTTGTCGCATCAAAAATAAATTCATCAATGGTCATGCGTGCATTATTTGAGATAGCGAAGCTGGATTCGTCAATAAACAAAATATTAACAGCGCCGCTCCCCATTGTTTCAACAATATCACCTTGGAATATTAATGTGCCATTTTGCGCGGATAATTGCTGACCATTTACGCGCGTAATCAGCGTTTCACCGCTCGATTCTGTGATAAGGCCAATAGGGTGGTTGTCGGTGGCGTCTGAAATTATTTGGTCGTCTTGCGCATAACGCAGAGATTTGTTTTGTAGGAAAGAATCGACAAGAGAGGGAGGCAGAACATGGCCCGTGCAGGATGTTAAATTAGGGGGCGTATTTTGATTAAAGTAATCTTCGAGCTGAATGTTTTGACCATCGCTCATGCCAAGGATAAGGGCGCTGCCTTGCTGCGTAAAGCTGGCCTCTGTGAGCGATTCGGCGCTGGGAATGGTAATGTTTTCTTGACCGCCGACATGCAAAATTATCGTATTTTGCGGTAGAATGTCTGAGAAGTCTATGCTGCTTGGTTGTGTGGCGTTGCCTAAGAGTCCTATGCTATTGGCACCCTCTATTGTTGTTTTACTCATCACAAACGCACTCCCATAAACGCATAACCCTTAAATCACCCTTATATAATTATGCCGTTGAAGCCTTTAGAAATAGTGAGTTTTGGATCGTGTTTATATCGAATACATATAAAATTTTATGGATTAAAATATTCGATCTTAACAATCTATTGAATTATTTTGCTATAATATGAACAGCGAGGACTATTCAGACGGATGCAGAAGGTTACCTATGTCACCACTAGAAATACTTGTATTATATTTATGCTTCCGCTTGAAACAGCTATGCTGCGATTACGTGTTTAATAACGCATGGATGGCGAATAATCGCGGTAAGGCGGGTATGGCAGGCTATCTGCCTTTACTGTCTCATGTAAGCATACATGGGGCAGGGACGCTGATTATCTGCATGGTCTTTGCCCCTGTCTTATGGTGGTTGGCGCTTGTTGATATGGTGATTCATGGTTTGATTGATCGGATCAAAGCGGTTCTAACGAATAAAATGGGCTGGACGAGCCAGAATAAAGCCTTTTGGATCACTTTAGGGATAGATCAAGAGGCGCATAATTTAACGCATCTTGGGTATATTGTTTTGATTATTATCACTTTGGGTGGCGTGGTTTTGTGAAGAATATAACAAAAATATGAAGTTTTAATTTGACAAGCATAGCGCGCTTATGTAGTTTTCGGCTTCGGAATTCAATTTTTACAAGTAAGGTTTAGAGCGATGAAAGTTTCAAACTCTCTTAAGACATTAAAATCACGCGATCGTAACTGTCGTGTTATTCGCCGTCGTGGACGCGTATATGTGATTAACAAAGTAAACCCGCGTTTTAAAGCACGCCAAGGTTAATTTTAAGTCACCCGCTATTCATAGTGGTTTACATAGCATAAACTCGCTTTTTATTTAAAGCGAGTTTTTTGTGTTTATATGTATTCAAAATCAGAAAAAAATACTGTTTTATATGCGCTGCTCTGCTATTGCTAGATTAAGCATGCAATAAGCAAGGCTGTTTCTTATATCTTAAAGGTTTTAAATAATGTTCTCCAAGTTGTTTGGTTTTTTATCTGCCGATATGGCAATTGATCTTGGTACAGCGAATACGCTTGTTTATGTGCGCGATAAGGGCATTGTTTTAAACGAGCCATCTGTTGTCGCTATCCGCCAAACGGCTTCAGGCCGCGAAGTCTTGGCTGTAGGTAATGAAGCAAAATTAATGCTTGGTCGCACGCCGGGTAATATTGTGGCCACGCGCCCCTTGCGTGATGGTGTTATTGCCGATTTTGATATCACGGAAGAAATGATCAAATACTTTATTCGTAAAGTGCATAATCGCCGTTCCTTTGTTAATCCATTTATGATTATTTGTGTGCCCTCTGGTTCAACTGCCGTTGAAGAACGTGCCATTGTTGAAGCGGCGCTAAGCGCGGGCGCAAGTAAAGCTGAGCTTATTGAAGAGCCTATGGCTGCAGCTATCGGTGCAGGCTTGCCTGTGACGGAGCCATCAGGCTCTATGGTCATTGATATAGGCGGCGGTACAACTGAAGTTGCTGTGATCTCTATGGGCGGCATTGTTTATGCACGCTCTGTGCGTGTCGGCGGCGATAAAATGGATGAAGCGATTATCGCTTATATTCGCCGCGTTCATAACTTGCTAATCGGTGAGAGCACCGCAGAGCGCATCAAAAAAGAAATCGGCTCTGCTTGCCCTCCGGCTGATGGCGAAGGTCGTCAAATGGAAATCAAAGGCCGCGATTTAATGCTTGGCGTTCCAAAAGAGATCCGCATTACTGAGCGTCAGGTCGCTGAGAGCTTAGCAGAACCTGTTGGCCAGATTATCGAAGCTGTAAAAGTCGCACTTGAACATACGCCGCCTGAACTGGCGGCAGATATCGTTGATAAAGGTATTGTTCTTACAGGCGGCGGGGCTTTGTTGACTAATCTTGACCTTGTGTTACGCCACGCAACAGGCTTGGCCGTTGCGATTGCTGATAATCCGCTATGTTGCGTAGCGTTAGGTACAGGCCACGTATTGGAAGAGCAGCATCTGTTTAGAAACGTCATTAAGCGTCATTATTGATATTGCTTATTAACCTAAGCTTCATAATTTTAAGTCTAAGATATTGTTATAGGCAATTTTTATTCGGAAAACCTTCATTTTTAGGTTTGCGCGTGATTCGTTTGCCTCTATACTAGAGAGAACAAGGCTTAGGATAGATAATTGGCGTTACACTCCAGACAAAGAAATATTAGAGGCTATGGGTTTTTTATAGCGCGGGCGAAAGTTGCGCGCTATATGCCGTCGACCTTAATTGCCTCGTCTCTCATTTTATTTGTTTTGACCAGCTGGAATATTGAAAATTTAAATTCGCTACGTGGCGGTCTATCGAATGTTTTCATGCCCGCGCTTAATGTTGTTACAGCCCCCATCCAAACAGCAGCCAATAAAATATCTGAGATAAGTGGCCTTGCGCATCTCGATGCAGAGAATACCGCGCTGAAATTAGAAAACCAACGTCTTACGGCGTGGTACCAAGTAGCTTTGCAGTTAAAATCTGACAATGAAAGCCTACGCCGTCTTATGAGCGCGGAATTACCAGAGCGTTATGATTTTATTACAGCCAGAACAATTACCGATAATAAACGCGCTTATGTGCGCAGCATGCTGATTTCAGCAGGCAGTGAAGCGGGCGTTGAAAACGGGCAAGCGGTTATTGGCCGCAACGGCGTTATTGGCCGCGTCATTGAAACAGCCAATCATGCTTCACGTGTTTTACTGCTTAATGATATTAATGCGCGTTTACCCGTGATTGTTGGGGCACAACAAACCCCCTCTATTGTGGCGGGCGATAATGGCGGCGTGTTGAGGTTAATACACACACCGCGTGAGCTTGATATTAAAGAAGGTGATGTGGTTTTATCATCCGGGCATGGTGGTTTAATTCCTGCGGGATTACCTGTTGGTCATATCCAAATAAATGCCCAAGGAAAGCCTTATATTGACGTGTCTTACGGGTTTGAGAATATCGAATATGTCCGTGTCGTAAATAAATATACAGACCCAGCTTTAAAAGCATCACTGGACAAGCTTAATCAATAGCTTGAGCCGCAGGCATCCGCGTGGTAATTCTCTTCTATTATGAATCTTTCTATTAAACAGATATTAACTGCACTGCGATTTGCTGCGCCTTACGCATTGTTGGTTTTGATGTTCGCTCTAGATAATATTTATCTACCTTGGGCGGTGCATAGTGATATCCGGCCGAGTTTTACGATTATGGCGATATATTATTGGATGATTTATAGACCGGCTTTACTACCGCCCTTGCTGATCTTTATTTTATCGCTTGCCATGGATGTGACAAATGGCACGGCGTTAGGACTGCATTGTTTGGTTCTGCTGCCCGCTGGTTTGTTTGTACGCGCTCAGCGGCGCTTTTTATACGAGCAGCCATTTTTTGTCGTCTGGCTTGGCTTTTTGGCGATGGCGACGGCTGTAAACATCGCGATTTGGGTGTTGGTGCGTATATCCTCTTATGGCTTTAATTTGTTGTTTGATCATGCGGTGGTTATGGCGATGCTCTATGATATAGCGGCGGCGATATTCATTTTCCCTGTCGTGGCTTTTATTCTGTATTTTGTTCACAAAATGTTACCGCAAAAACTCTCGCGCGCCGGGGATAGACGATGAAGCTGTTTAAACAAAATATGCGAAAACAACGCAAAAGACGCGGCCAAAATGGCGCGGTGATTAAGCAGCATAGCGCGCGTATTAATCGTAAACGATTAAGTGCGACGGGGCTGAAGCGCCAATATGATAGTGTCAAAATATTCTCTCGCCGCGCTTTTGTTGTGGCGGCATTTCAAGGCATTTTATTGTCAGTTCTGGGGGCGCGGCTCGCATGGCTGCAGGTTGTTAAAGGCGAAAAATATCACACTTTATCTGAAAAAAACCGTATCGATTTAAAAATGCTGGCGCCATCGCGCGGCGAGGTTCTGGACCGTAATGGCAAAAAAATGGCGATTAACGATGATAATTACCGTGTCGTGGTTGTGCCAGAGCAAACAAAAAACCTAGAGGAATTACTCTGGCATTTAGCCAAATATATTGATTTGGAAGAACGTCAAATTCGCAAGATTATCCGCCGCGCAGGACAGCAAGCGAGTTATTTGCCTGTTGAAGTCAAAGATCAGCTGAGTTGGAAAGAAGTGGCGGCGATAGAAGTGAACCTTCCTGATTTTGCTGGTGTGACGGTTGAGGTCGGCGATATACGCCAATATCCATTTAGTGAAGCGATGGCACATGTAACAGGCTATGTTGGCATAGTTAATAAATCAGAACTGGCTAAAGGTGATAAATTATTACGCTTACCCGGATTTCGAATTGGTAAAGATGGGTTGGAAAAGCGCTTTGATGAGGAGATGCGCGGTAAAGCAGGGCAGGCTCAGGTCGAGGTGAATGTTGTTGGCCGCGAAGTGCGCGAGCTCTCACGCATTGCCCCGATGATCGGTAAGTCGGTGACGTTATCACTGGATGCTGAACTGCAAATCGGTGCTTATGCGCGGCTGTCTAAAGAGATTAGCGCCAGCGCGGTTGTGATGGATGTTCATAGTGGCGCGGTCTATTGCATGGCATCTTACCCAAGCTATGATCCTAATTTATTCACCCAAGGCTTGCCTTTGGATGTGTGGGAAGGCTGGCGGACTAATCCGGGGCATCCTCTGACGAATAAAACAATTTCAGGCCAATACCCACCGGGCTCGACTTTTAAAATGATCAGTGCATTGGCGGGGCTGCAAACGGGGGATATACGCCCGAATGACACAGTGTTTTGCCCTGGGCACTATCAATTAGGGAGAGATAAATTCCACTGTTGGCGTAAGGCTGGCCATGGGAAAATAAACTTAGAAAACTCCTTATCGCAATCTTGCGATACGTTTTATTACAAGCATTCTACTGAAGTTGGTATTGAGAAAATTGCGGAAGTGGCACGTCAGTTTGGTTTGGGGCAAAAAACAGGCATTGAATTGCCCGGAGAGCGCCCAGGACTTATTCCGGACAAAGATTGGAAGTATGGGCGCATGGGCACGCGCTGGCAGCCTGGTGAGACTGTGGTGGCGAGTATCGGACAAGGTTACTTATTAACTACACCATTGCAATTGGCTATGATGGTTAGTCGCTTGGTTAATGGCGGCTATGCGGTCGAGCCTTGGATGACAGGCGTTGTTGGACAAGATATGCGTAAGCTGCAGCCTTGGCCAAAAATGGATTTCGATCCACGGCATTTAAATATGTTATGCCAAGGTATGGAATCGGTGATGAATAGCTCACGCGGTACAGCGCGCGCGGCACAAATTAACAATCCCGCTTTTGCATTTGCAGGGAAAACGGGAACTTCGCAGGTCGCGAGAATTTCAAAAGAGCAGCGCGCTGCCGGCACGCTACAAGCTGAACTGGCATGGAAAAGTCGCCATCATGCTTTATTTGTCGGTTATGCGCCGTTTAAAAATCCACGTTATGCCGTTTCTGTTGTTGTTGAGCACGGTGAAAGTGGCTCAGGCGCGGCAGCACCCTTGGCGCGTGATTTGCTTTTATTGGCGCAACAGATTGACCCAGCAAGTAAGCCGCTTGTTGAAATGAGCAGCGGCATGGAACATATTCGACCGAGAAGACGCCGCGTAGATGGGGGGCATGAGTAAGCTATGAGACATATGTCATCTTTATCTGGTGAGCGTGACACCATTTTATTAAAGCTTAAACGCTTCCATTGGGGCATGTTGGCTTTAATCTTTATTGTAACCTCGATCGGGCTGTTATCGCTTTATTCTGCCGCAGGGGGCAGTGTCTCGCCATGGGCAAGCCGCCAATTTATGCGGTTTATATTTGCGATTTTTGTTATGGTCTTCATTGCTCTGGTCGATATTAAATGGTGGTTCCGTTTATCCTATTTGGCCTTTGCGGGCGGTATTGCTTTATTGTTAATCGTTGAGATTATGGGGCATGTTGGCATGGGCGCGCAGCGCTGGATCAATCTGGGCTTTATGAAGCTGCAACCTTCAGAGCTCATGAAAATTGCAGTGATCATGGCGCTGGCGCGTTTTTATGCTGTAAAGACGCCTGAGGAAATTCGACGCCTATGGATGCTTATTCCCCCGCTGGGCATTATTCTCTTGCCCGTAGCGCTGGTCTTATTACAACCTGATTTGGGAACCTCTCTAATGATTATTATGGGCGGCGCAGCGGTTATATTTTTAGCGGGCGTGCCCGTTTGGATCTTTATTGCATCGGGAGCCTTAGTGGTGGCGGCGATCCCCGTGGCTTGGCAGTTCATGCATAGTTATCAAAAGCAGCGTGTGTTGACTTTTCTTGATCCGGAATCAGACCCTTTAGGGGCGGGCTATCATATTACACAATCAAAAATCGCGCTTGGCTCTGGCGGTATTGAAGGTAAAGGCTTCTTACAAAGTACGCAAAGCCGTCTTAACTTTTTACCTGAAAAGCAAACGGATTTTATCTTTACGCTCTGGGCTGAAGAATGGGGCTTAGTCGGCGGGGTGTTCTTGCTTCTTGTTTTGGCTGGGCTGTTTGCCTATGGCCTATACATAGCACTATGCTGCCGCCACGCTTATGGGCGCTTGCTGGCCATGGGCTTAATGGTCAATTTTTCACTCTATGTCTTTATTAATATTGGTATGGTTATGGGACTGATGCCCGTTGTGGGGGCGCCGCTGCCTTTGGTCTCATATGGCGGTACATCAATGCTCGCCGCAATGATTTGTTTCGGCTTGATCATGTCCTGCGCCATTCACCGTGATAGTAAGATGCAAAAATAGAGATATGAAGCGTGAGCATTAAAAAAGGCGGACAAATAAATGTCCGCCTTTTTATTGATTATGTTTCTTAAGCTTAAGCAGCCGCGTTAAATTCAACGCCTTTATCTGTGAGCAATTCAGCGAGTTCGCCTGTTTCATACATTTCGCGTACAATATCGCAGCCGCCAATAAATTCACCCTTAACGTAAAGCTGCGGAATTGTTGGCCAATTGCTAAATTCTTTAATACCTTCACGAATGTCATTATCTTCTAAGATATTGAAATCGTTAAATGTAACACCAAGCTGAGAGAGTACTTGGACAACAGCAGCAGAAAAACCGCATTGTGGGAAGATTGCAGTGCCTTTTAAAAATAGCACGACATCATTTTCGCCAATTTCTTTTTTTATGCGCTCAAAAATTATATTTTCCATCAGATGTTCCTTTTATTCGTATTTTTTGAAATATGTAGATTGACCTTAAATGATCAGCTATTTGGTGTGAATGTTTGCAACGCCAAAGCGTGTAATTCGTTACCCATCTTACCTTCAAGGGCAGAATAGACAATCTGGTGCTGCTGCACGCGCGATTTACCTTCAAAGGCTGCTGATGTGATGTAAGCGGCGTAATGATCGCCATCACCGCGCAAATCTTCAATACGCACTTCTGCATCGGGCAGAGCTTTTTTTATCATATCGGTGATTTCGGAGGCTTGCATGGCCATTATTTATAATTCCTATCGCTTTATTGTTCGCTTTATTGTGTTCACTATATCTTATTCTTACTCTTATATATATGAAATTCTCATTCGGAAAAGCAAGGGCAAACATAAGATTAACCCCATTGGGCTAAGCGCCTTAGTCTGATTTCAGTTCAGATATCTTTATTTTTTGGTTATTGAAGCTCAAAACATCGTCTTCGGTGTTGCCAATTTCAACAAGGCTAATGGATTCATCCTGCGCGGCCACTTCAAATTTAGCCATATCGGCAGTGTTCAGTGTGACAATATAGCGCGCTTGGTCTTCACCATACCAAAAACTGGCCGAGCCAATACCACCAACGCCCGCACCAATAGAAGATTGTACTGCCATATCAGCCAAGGCCAGGCCAATACCGCCAATAGACACGCTATGACAGGCTGATAAATAACCTTGCTTGTGCATGGTTGCAATAAAGCGTGCCAGTTTAATTTCACGATCATAATGTATAGACGGCATACACCCTTCTTCGGCTTTATGGGCATCGTGGACATAGGCCGATAAGCCAATATGGCCATGTTCGCGCCCTAAAATATAAATATGCTGATCTTCTTTCATGAACTGATTGAGAAGGGGGGCTGTTTGCGCTTCTTCAAATACGCCAAGGCCAAATAATGTGATGCTGAAAGCCGCTTGATCCGTTTCAATTTCTAAACAATCATTGGCTTCGGGGCAGTTCAGTGCCGTGCCTGCTTCGTGAAGGCCTTGTAGGAATTGGGTTATATGCGTTGTTTGATCGCTCATATTGGCGAGCGTTATTTTTACGCCATAATTAATAGGTTGAGCGGCGTTGCTCGCAATTTCGCGATAAAGCTCAGCGGCGGCGCGTTTTCCTGCTTCATAAGGGTCATTCAACCAATAAAGAGGCACGCTAAATCGCGTTAATGTTATATCGGTGAGAGCGCTTTTTAGGCGGCGTGTATGCAGTATGTTTTTTGAGCTATAGACCGCTTTTAAACCATTAGGGATTGATTGGTCGAGTAAGGGATAATCATCGTCATCTAAATCAGCGTGCGCGTCGATATCAGCACTAAGCTTTTGGGGCGCTGTCGCGCTCGCTTCAAGGCCGAGTTTTTTGTTGAATGTCTGGTCATAGGGCTCTGCGGTAAGCGGTTCCTCTATAAATGTATGGTCAACTAAATTGCGTTCAATAGCATCGGTATCAGCGTTGAGCTGCTCGAGTAATTCATCACGGATTTTTTGTACGATTGCTTCGATCATCTTTATGGCCTTATGTGTAAAGAGCTTAATATTAACCGCGACATGGCGGTTAAGCAAGACTATGTACTAAACGGGTTTAAAATCAAGCCGCATTTGTTTGGCGGGCTCTAGGCTTGTGATTAAATCATCTAATTTGAAGTAGTCATCTAATGTTATGCCGTTAAATGGGTCTGTTTGAATAAAATAGGGCAATTGCCATGGGAAAAAATCATTATCATCATCAATAATAATATAGCGTGTATGCTCATCGCCATAGTGATGTAGCCACGCGTCAATTTCTTTCCCTCTTATCGCATCGTTAAAATCTCTGCCATAAGGTGTGCGCCAGCTGTTTTTGGCCACGGCATGGAACTTAATTGAATAAGGAATATGTTCTAAGCCTGAAGCTGCAATTAACCGTTTATGGGCATTTTTAAGTGTGCTCACAATTTCAGCTTTACTATGAGTACGCCATGTCGAGCTGCAGACAAGTCTTATTTCTTGATGATCTGCGCATAATTTATTTAAGAAGCCAACGGCAATGGGGCTTAATGGCGGGTTATCTTCCTGAGCGTTAAACTTATCAGAAAGTTTATTCGGTAGCGCGCATGAGATGTCATGATTATTAACAACGCCATCCCAATCAAGAAATACAATGATCTTTTCGTTCATATTAATGGTCCTTATAAGGCCCATAAAAGCATCTAATAAGGGCGCTGTCAATATGAGAGCTAGAGCGAGGGAAACTGAAATGCGACAAAAATGTGACTCAAATTTGACAGCCTTATGACAATTGAGGTATAAAGGTTCTAGTTTATAACTCAGGATCACTAAGATGATAGATTGTAACGCAGACATACAGAAGGAAGAAGGCATAAAAGGGGCCATGCTTCTCGCTTTTAATAATTTAGGGCTGCGGACTCTTGAGCCAACATCACCCAGCCAGTTTAAGCCCGAACGTATTGGTCAATCTATCTTGCGTGCTAAGCGCGTTATTTGTGAAGATAGAACAGCGCGCAATCATGGGCATTGTGAAGAAAAAAAGGATATTGAAGTAAGTTTTGGATCTGCCGTAGAGAAAACGGACAAAAAAGATCAAGAAAGCAGCGCCCCTTACAATAATAAGGCTACGGGCTATTGTAGCGTCACAACTCAAGTAAATGATTATATTTATAAGCGGCGCGAACAGGGTGAGGATGATTTTGAGCCACCTATAGATGCATAAATAGCCATGAGCAAGAGCTTATTGATAATTAACTTGATTTTTTATGTAAATTAATATAGCCTGTTGCCAGTTAATTGAAAAGGAATAGGCCATGCAAGAATGTTCGCATTATAAATCTGAAGTTTACGCAGAAGCATCAAAAGCTGTTTTAAAATCTGCGCCAGATCTTTTGGCAGGCTCTCATATCGAGCCGTCTATTTTCACGCTCTATAACCAAGTGGTTGTAAAATCTGTGAAGAGCGTTAAATTCGACCCAACTAATCTCAATACTGCATTTAAGGATAATCTTGCTGAGGTGATTGACGGTATACCATTATGTATTCGTGGCTTTGGCTATTTCGAGCAATATCTAGAAGATGCCTTTAATACAGTTTCCGCTTCAGAAGAAAAATCGACAAATGTTAAGAGTTTTGCGCAGCAAGTGGCGGATAGAGCCGTGGTCTGCGTGGCCGCAAAGGCAGACCCTTTTGATAAGCTGCTTAGTCAATATAAGCTATAATTCAGATCTCGGGTAAACCATAACAGGCTTACACCATAAATTGCTCATTCAAAATACGCTCATCGAGGTTCTGATCAGGATCAAACATTAAGCGACGCTCTATGCTGCGTGATTGCCAGATCGTTATTTCTTTAATATTTTTCACTTCAATAGAATCAGCATTCGCGCTAACGGGGCGGTTAACCGGATCATGAACCTCTAAGCGTATCTCATGGTGCTGCGGTAATAAAGCGCCGCGCCATCGGCGTGGTCTAAAAGGGCTGATGGGCGTAAGGGCGAGGAGGTTTGCTGTTAGCGGCATAATCGGGCCATGCGCTGAGAAATTATAAGCCGTTGATCCTGCGGGTGAGGCGAGCATAACGCCATCGGCGACCAGTTCTTCCATGCGTAATTTACCATCAACATAAATGGCAATTTTAGCCGCTTGACGGGATGATCGGAATAGTGCGACTTCGTTAAAGGCGACACGTTCAATCGTTTCACCATCGCAAGTCATGGCGCGCATGCGTAATGGGTGAATATCAATCGTCTCAGCGGCTTCTAACCGTTCAATCAGATTGTCGGGATTATACGCATTCATTAAAAAACCGACAGAGCCTTTATTCATGCCGTAAACCGGAAGATCATAGCTGGCTTTGTTATGAAGGGTATCGAGTAAAGTGCCATCACCGCCAAGGGGGATAATAACTTTGGCCTGATCAAAAGGCGCTTGACCATAACGGTCTATAAGCTCAGCCAGTGCGGCTTGGGCTTCGTCATGGTCAGCAGCAATAAAATGAATATGTTTCATTTGTTAACTCTATCAGTTCATTCGCTTTAACGAAAGTGATTAAGCGCTATACGGCTTCACTATATTGCGCTTGCCAGCCCGTAGGGTCTTGTAAAAACTGTTTAACTTCGCCGAGAACAGACTCATCAAAATAGCTCATATCTTCAGCGGTCTTAAGCACAGCCCACCAATCGGTTAGGCTGTGAAGCGTAATGCCTAAATCTTTCATATTATCGTCACTGGCTTTGAATATACCGTAATGGAACACCACAAAAGCATGTTCAACATTGGCGCCAGCTTCGCGTAGGACATCAACAAATAATTTTTTTGAACCGCCATCGGTTTGTAAGTCTTCGATAAGCGCGACATTTTTACCGTTTTCATCCATGCAGCCTTCGATTTGCGCAAGACGACCAAAGCCTTTTGGTTTTTTGCGTACGTAAAGCATTGGGATATCCATGCGCTCTGAAATAAAGGCCGCATAAGGAATGCCCGCAGTTTCACCGCCTGCGAGTAAATCGAGGGGCTTATCTTTTGTGGCTTCTTTCAGCATTGCGGCGGCATCATCCATTAATTGTGTGCGTTCAGCAGGGAATGAAATCAGACGGCGGCAATCAATATATACAGGGCTTTTTTTACCAGAGGTCAGGGTAAAAGGCTCTTCAGTATTAAAGAGTACGGATTTTGTGTCTAAAAGGATTTTGGCTGCGCGCGTTGCAATAGCGTCTTTATCAATCATGATTGGGCCTCGCATAAATAAGGTTGGTTTTAAGAGTGATAGCGAGCTTCATTAAAACACGCAAGTTTTAATTTATGGATTACAAGAGTTAGGACCGATGACGCGCGCATCTGGAATTAATAGAGTGCGTAGATGGTTAAGCTCTGCGCAGCTAATATTCTCGCCGCCAGTAATCCCCGCTAGCTGCAATGCTGTATTGGTATAGAGGGGGGTAATATCGCTGATCTGAGTAGAATATAGCTGTAAGTGTTTTAAATGCGGTTTGTTTGTCAGGGCGCTTATATCGGTAATTTTATTATAGTTTAAGGTGACGTCCTCAAGTTTATTTAATGGGGCGAGCTCTGAGATATCTGAAATCTCATTCATCATCATGCCGATAGTTTTTAAATGGCTTAATAGCCTTACGCCGCTAAGGTCACGAATCGAAGATTTATTCGCTTGGAGTTCTTCTAGTAAAGGCGCGTTTTCAATGCCGGCTAATGAGGTTAGTGTTTTATTCCCCGCAATAGAGATCTTCTTTAATTTAGGGTGTGGGGGAAGAGTGGTGAGGTCTGTTAAGGCATTGCCTTGTAAATAAAGTCCTTCAAGGTTTATGAGATCAGCGATAGACGATAAATCCGTAATATTTTGTTCTTGGCAAACTAAAGTCGTGACGTCGATACGGCTCGCAATATTCTTCTTATGCATGTCACGCAAAATACAATTATTAAACGCGACCTCAGAAGGGCTCATATTGGCTTTGATGGGCACAGGTTTTTTGCCAAAATTAGCGTAATTAAGCTCTGCAGCTATGAAATAGCCAAATAAGCAGAAAATCATTACACTGAGAATGCCGCCAATAAGGGGCTTGCGAGTATTGAACATCATGCCAAATAGGCAATAGAGAATAAAGCTCGGGAATAACCAGAATTGCAAGAAGCTATTAATGCGGTTCTTACTCGCATCATCCTTATGGACGAAAACGGATAGGGTCGTACCAATCATGCGTTGGCAGGTTTTTTCAGGGACTTTAACGTTGCCATAAGCCATTTGACCGTCTTCAGTAATGGCCAGTGGTGCGGATATGACTGTTGTGCGTGTTGTGGTGCTTGTACTTGATCCTGTTGAGGGGCGATAGGTCGTCCACTCATCTTTACAGTCAAGCACGGTGGCTGATTGCATGTCGCTATTGGTGATGACGGTTAAACGCTCATAGGCAAACCACGATAAAAGAGCCAGAAAAATGATCAAAAAGATACGGCTTACTTTTTGTTCTAATGCTTTGTTTTTATCGTCCATTCTACGCCCCTGTTAAGATTTGATGATCTAGAATAGAGTATAATTTTAACTTTGCAAATCTGCTCTAAAGTTTGTATAGTTATGACATATACACAAGGAAGAATACGCAATGGTCATGAACAAATATTCGTTAGAAAAATCAGGGCAGGTTGCTGTCGATGGCGGCGATATTGGCTATCGTTATTATGAACCTCATAATCCGAAATATAAAAACCGTGCGCCTGTTGTCCTTGTGCATGGTGGCCCTGGCGGCTGCCATATTGGTATGTTTGACGCGCTAAGCGCCTTAGCTGAAACGCGCCCAGTAATTGGCTATGATCAATTAGGCTCTTACTTATCACCCGCCAAAATTGATGATGATTTAATGAAGGTTGAGCGCTTCGCTGAAGAGCCGCTTCATTTGCTCAATGCGCTGGGGGTTGATAAAGCGGTATTGCTCGGTCATTCATGGGGCGGCGTGATTATTAGTGAATTTGCGTTGAAATATCCTGAGCGTGTTGCGGGGCTAATTTATTCCTCGCCTCTAATTTCAACGCAGCGCTGGGTGGATGATTGCAATGCTTTATTAGCGCAGCTCCCCCCTGAGATGCAAAAGACTATCCGTGAATGCGAGGCCAACGGCACAACGGATTCTCAAGCCTATAAAGAAGCTGATGCTTATTTTGGTAAGCGCCATTTCTCACGCGCCGCTAAACCCGCTTCATTGGTCGGGGCGAGCGGTAAACGTTCAAATCGTGAGCTATATAATGCCATGTGGGGGCCAAGTGAGTTTACTCATAGCGGTACGCTCGGTCAGCTTGATTTATTCCCACGATTAAAAGAATTAACCGCGCCAACTTTAATTGTTTGCGGTGAATATGACACAGCAACGCCGCGTTATATGCAAGAAGTACAAGCTGAGATAAATGGTGCGCGCCTTGCGGTGATTAAAGATGCTGGCCATGCTGTATTTAGCGATGGCAATAAGGCCTATCTGCAAGCGGTGAAGTCTTATTTAAAAGATAATGTTGATCGCGGGGCAGGGCCAAGCGCCCAAACAGCCACCTCACCAAAACCTTCTTAAATAAAGGCCTCATGCGTGGTGAATTGGGTTTATTGTCGTTTATTGACTAAGCCATTCGATGCGCCCATGCCAGAGTATCTCGTTTTTTTGTTGCGCTTGCGCGGCGCCATCAGCAAATTGTAGCGGCGCAATGTGGTAACTATCCGTGTCTATCTTGATAATATCACTCAGTATCACTTCACCTGAGCGCAGCTTAAACACGGCGCGATCTTTTGTTTTGAGCTCTGCATTCGGGGCAATGATAAGAATATCGCCAAGACGGTAAAGCGGGCAGTGCGTATTATCATCAATTTCAAAAGCGAAACACTCTGCGTCAAAAGCCCCCGTTAAAGAACGTTTATCCCATTTATCACTCATCGCGTGGCCGTCTTGTGTGAAATACATGTCATTGCAAGCATAGCTAAGGGGGATTAAAGGCGTTTGGCCATGTTTATGTGCGACCAACCCAGCAGGATTTTGTATAAGCGCTATAAACTCATCCATTGTTGTTTGGGTCGCACTTAGAATCTTACTAATGCTTTCCATTGACGGCCAGCGTGGCTTTTTATTCGGTTGGAAGCGCTTGCTTTTATTAAAGCTTGTCGGGTCTAACCCTGCTTTAATAGCAAGGCCAGAGGTTGAATGACCAGAGGCTTTCGCGAGGCGGTCAATAGCGATCCATATTTCTTCATGTGTATACATAGAACTCACTCTTACATAGTTCATTAAAAATAAAAATAGGAAAAAAATCATATTTATCTTGACTCTTTCAAAAAATTATAACATATTGAGAACATAAAGGGAACAACTGTATCTATTTTGTCCTAAAATAAAAGCTATGGGGAGATGAAAATGGCTAAAAAGAATTATTACCCAGTGCGTAGTAGCGATAGGGAAACGGATCCATTTGAATCTGTTGAAGAATTATGGTTTTGGTTTGTCGCGGCTAATCAGGCGCAGCTTGATGGCGCACAATTAGGCGCGGGTATAAGCGCGTATAACCGCCCATGTTTACCATCGGATATTTTCACCATATTAAATCGCTTGCACCGCAACCGCCGTTTACTGCGTGAACATTTATTGGTCTTGCGCCACTATGGCAAACGTCAATTAGCGCCAGATCCTTACCACCCTAAAGAAGCGCGCGCGGCGAGTATTTGGAAAGAAGCGATGGGTGTTTTGGAAGATGTACTCATATCAAAAGGCATTGTTCTGCAGCCAAAATTATGGCCAGAGCTGAGTGAATTTTATGATATGGATGACATATACGATGCGCAAGATGACGAAAATTTAATCTATGCCATGCGCGCGCAAAGTAATCTTACTTACACAGAATGCGTTGTTTAACATGCGTTGCTGGGTTATTTTTTCTGGGGCGAGTGAGCTATGGTATTTAAAATGCCTCAAACCAGGATTTCGCCATTGCTTTGTCATGTTCAATGATGGCCATAAATGGATGAGCATCGACCCGATGGCGCATAAAACGGAAGTTATAAGCCACGATTTACCCGCGACTTATAATGTCATTCAATGGATAGAAACTCAAAATTGCTTGGCTGTGGAAGTGCGCATAAAACCGCCGCCACGCCGCGCTTTGCCACCAATGCTGTTTACGTGCGTTGAAGCGGTCAAGCGCATTATTGGCTTGCATGATTTTGGCATTGTCACACCATGGCAGCTCTATAAGGCGCTGATCAAGCCCTGATTTATCACGACATAACAATCATCACTCAAATCACTCTATCGTTTAAAAGGAGAAGATAATGGGAAGCTTAGTTTCAAAACCTAAGACGCCTGCGCCTGCGCGCATTCAATATGTAAGCGTGCCTTCAGTAAATACGTCATCACCGACAAGCACAACAAACACGGCGGGCAGTCCAGTAACAAGCGATACGTCGAGCGCGGCAGAATCGGACGGCCTAAGCGCGCAAGACAGTTCAGCTTTGCGCGCTGAAAATATTGCACGGCGTGCGCGTGGTCGCAGCGGCACTGTAAAGACAGGGTTTAACGGTTTGCTGGCTATAAACCAAATTGCCCCAAGTCGTAAATCTTTATTGGGAGAATAAGATAATGGAAGACCATAAAGCATTGCGCCAAATAAAAGAACGCTATCAAGCGGCGCGTGAGCAAAAGAATAAATGGGAAGCGCTCTGGGATGATTGTTATAATTATACCATCCCACAGCGCAGTAGTGCAGAATCATTAAGCCCAATAAGCAAAGGAACGGGGCGATCCTACGGGGCGCATATTTATGATGCCACCGCGATGGATGCCACGGATCAACTCGCCTCAAGCCTACTGGCAAATTTAACGCCGCCTTGGTCGGCATGGTTTGGTTTTAAGCCGGGGCCTGATATATCCGATGAACAGGCGGATAAAATCGCCCCGCAGCTCGATCGTATCGCAAAAGTCATGCAAGATCAGCTTGACCGTAGTAATTTCAATGTAGAGCTTCACCAGTCTTTTTTAGATCTGGTTATTGGCGGCACGGCGAGTTTAATGGTTGAAGAAGCCGCGCCCGGGGAGTTTTCAGCCCTTAAATTTACCGCATTGCCTTTGCAGCAATTTGCCGTGGAGGAGGGACCTACAGGATTAATAGACAGTACCTATCGTCAATTTGAAATGAGCTTTGAGCAAATTATGCAGCGTTTTCCGCAGGCTGAAATCCCCCCTGCATTAACGGCGCGGGGGCAAAAAGATCCGAAATTAACATTTAAAGTCTTAGAAGCGTTAATACCGGTTAAAAGCCACTATATGTATGAAGTTATATTGCTTGATGAAGATGTGTTTATACACCGTCAAAAATTACCGCATTCGCCTTTTATCAATTTCCGTTGGATGAAGTCCCCCGGTGAAATTTATGGCCGCTCACCGGTGATGAAGGCGCTGCCTGATATTAAAACCGCCAATAAAGTGGTGGAGCTTGTCTTGAAAAATGCCTCTATTGCGGTGACAGGTATTTGGCAAGCCGATGATGATGGGGTTTTAAATGCGGCTAATATTGAATTAAAACCAGGCGCGATTATTCCCAAAGCGGTTGGCTCGCGCGGTCTTACGCCCCTTGAAATGCCCGGTAAGTTTGATGTCTCTGAATTGGTGCTCGAAGATTTACGCGGCCGTATCCGTCATGCTTTGCTTATTGATCGCCTTGGCGCGGTAAATGGCCGCGCGATGACCGCAACGGAAGTTTTAGCGCGCTCATCTGAAATGGCTGAGATCCTCGGCGCGACTTATGGACGCTTACAGGCCGAATTACTAACGCCCTTAATTAAGCGGGTTTTTGATATTCTTAAACGCCGCGGCGAAATTCCTGATTTGAATTTGGATGGACGTGTGATCGCTCTTGATTACCGCTCCCCCTTAGCGCGCGCTCAAGGACAGCGTAATATTCAAACCACTTTATCATGGATGCAAATGGTGCAATCTATGGGGCCGGCGGCCTCAATGGTGATTGACCAAGTCGCTGCGGCGAAATTCCTTGGTGAAGCTTTGGGCGTGCCTAATCATTTGATTAAACGCGATGACAGCCTAACCGCGCAGCTCGGCCTCGAAGCGCAAGATATGGCGAGCCTTATGCCCGCTACGAATGAAGAAGGCGGCGTAATAAATTAAACCATAACAACACAAGGATAAGATGATCATGTTTAAAAAATCATGCTCATGTAAGGCGCCTTTACGACCCAAGGCCTTTGCACAAAACCAGCGCGGCTATTTGACTTGCGGCGTTAAAGCCGCGCGCGATATAGCGCCGAGTTTTCTACGATGCTTTGCCACGAGTGATGGCGAAAAAGTTTTGGCGTGGCTACATAGCGCAGTGACCTGCACAGCCCTTGGGCCAGAATCCAGCCCTGAAATGCTGCGTTATCGAGAAGGCCAGCGTCAGCTTGTTTTGCAAATAGAGCGCCTCATCGCACAAGCTAAATCAGGCGCATAATTTACTTAAATATCCATCATATTAAATAAGGAGATAATCATGGATGAAAATCTATTAAACCAGACCCCGAACATAATACAAACACAGCCTGATGATACGCCCTTAAGCGTGCCTGATAAATTCATAGACCAGCAAAGCGGTGAGATACGCATTGATGCGCTTGTGAAATCCTATCTGGAGCTTGAAAAAAAGCTCTCTTCGGCAGGGCCGTCTTTAGCCGATGCTGATGGCCGCGCGCGCGTTTTAAAAGAACTGGGCTGCCCAGATTGTGCGAGTGATTATTCTGTAGATCTCTCGCATGGTTTATTTGATCTAGATGAGGAGCTTAATCAGAAGTTATTTGATAAGGGCTTTACCAATGATCAAGTGCAGATGGTTTATGATGCGGCCGCCAGTAAATTAGTGCCGATGATTTTAGACCTGACATCAGAATTTCAGGCTGACCGCGAAATGGAACGCCTTGTTTCTGAATTTGGCGGCGTTGAAAAATGGCAAGAAGTCTCCCGCCAATTACTCGCTTACGGCCAGAAAAACCTAGCGCCAGATGTGCTTTCGGGATTGGCAGGGTCTTATGATGGGGTGATGGCCTTATATCGAATGATGAGCTCTGATCAGCCTGCATTAAATACAATGGCGCAGGGCGATGAAGGGATGGGCGCTGATACGTTAAAATCAATGATGGCTGATCCCAAATACTGGAAAACAAAGGACCCTGAGCATATAGCCAAGGTCACATCGGGTTTTAAAAATATGTATAGGGATGCTTAGAGTAAAAAAATCTTAAGCTTGCGACGCTGCAAATTGCGAGGCGGCATCATCATCAATAACACGTTGGAAATCGTTAAATGATTGTCTGTTTAAAGGCTGAAACTCCATAGCGATGCGCTCATTACCTTTGCGCACAACATGGCCGCTTTGGCTCACTTCAACGATACCTTTGGATGTTTTGTATTTAAGAGTCATATTAATATTGTCACCAATATTATAAAGACGCTCATCACCATTAAGCAAAACGCCGCTCATGCTCCAATTTTCGATGGGCATAAGATGGTCATCTATTACAGATATACATTTATCGTTTTCGCGGCGCGGATAGGCGCGGCGTTTGGCAATATCTTCAGGGATATTACGCAGTGTAATTGTTTCTTCGTTCGCGAAGTCGTCGCGTAAAGCTTTTTCGACAAGTTTTTTCCAAAGCATCAGTATTCTCCACATAGTTACAGACTAGGCATTACTAACATACAAGAGTGTTAGGCCTAAGTGTATTCTTTTTATTATAATTTCGGCTTCTATCCATAAGATGATGATCAGTTATTGTTTGTATATATGATCATATTTTTTGTCTCATCTTATATTAGAAAGTTTTTATACATAACAAAAAAATAATTGTCAACCATTTTATGAAAATAAAATAAAGGTTATTTTTATTAACATAACCGATCAATTTTAAAAATTGAGCACTCATTTTATAAAATTATGGGTGCTTTTTTTCACGGTTAACCAAGTTCTGGCCCGTATGCCATATGGATTAACACCCTTTTGGTGCTTTCGCCATGTTCAGTTCAGTCAGCGTGCTTGCTTATTTAAGCGCGCTACAAACTGCTGCGCATATTCTTATCATTATATAACTTAACAAGAGGTTAATATGTCCACATCAATTGAAAATGCATTTGTAAAACAATTTGAGGAAGAGGTGCATCAGTCTTACCAGCGCCTAGGCTCTAAGCTTCGTGGCGCCGTGCGCACGGTGAGTAATGTAAAAGGCGCATCTACGATATTCCAAAAAGTCGGCAAGGGAGTTGCGTCAACCAAATCTACACATGGCATGGTGCCTGTTATGAACCTTGATCACACGGCGGTCGAATGTTTGCTTGAAGATTATTATGCGGGTGACTGGGTTGATCGCCTTGATGAGCTGAAAATCAATACCGATGAACGTTTGGTGATTGCCAATGCAGGGGCTTATGCATTAGGGCGTAAAACGGATGATTTGATTATCAGCGCCTTAGATGCCGCAACAGATAATGTTATTGCGGATGGCAATACGGGTCTGACGAAAGCCAAAGTGCTCGAAGCGTTTGAATATCTGGGTGAAAATGATGTGCCTGATGATGGGCAGCGCTTTGCGGTGATTGGCTGGAAACAATGGAGCGACTTGCTGGCGATTGATGAATTTTCAAGCGCGGATTATATTGGCGCCGATGCGCTGCCGTGGAAAGGTACGCAGGCCAAAGAATGGTTAGGGACTATATTTATTCCGCATTCTGGCTTGCCGATTGACGGCACAGGCATTCGCAGTTGTTTCTGGTTCCACAAAACAGCCATTGGTCATGCCTCAGGGGATGATGTGAATACGGATATTAGCTGGCATGGTGATCGCGCAGCGCATTTTGTCAATAATATGATGAGCCAAGGCGCAACGCTGATAGACCAAGCGGGCATCGTCAAAATCGAATGCGATGAAACGCCTACTTAAGCGCGTTCAATCAAAACGCTCACAATCCCTTATTAAAAATAGAGAAGAAAGGACCATAAATTATGGCACTGACTATTAATGACTTAAGCGTATTGGCTTACGCGAACAAATTCACAATGTGGCATTACACAACAGAAGATGCGCTTGTTACAAGCGGCGGGTATTTTGATGGCGCGGCTGAAATGCTGCGCGTTAATGACCTGATTATTGCCAATTTAGATACGGCCGATACGCCTGATACGACGTTTTATATCGTCACGGCGAATACGGGCAGCGCTGTAACCATCTCGGCCTATGCTTAGATTTTGAAACTCTTAAATTTTAAGCACCCCCTCTGAGGCGCGCAGCCTCGAACAGCCATAGTTACAGCCCACCTGCCTGCATGGATGATTTCATGCAGGCAGGTTTTTTATACCCATGAATAATTACAAAGGATAAGCCCATGGCCTTAAATGATGTTGCCTTATGTTCACGTGCCTTAATACGTATTGGTGCTTCGCCGATTACGTCTTTTAACGACGGCACAGCGGAAAGTGAAATTGCGGGCGCACTATATGCGCCAATATGTGATGCGCTGCTATCCTCTTATCGTTGGAGCTTTGCCACAGGACAAATAGCACTCTCCGCGTTAAGCGAAAGCCCCATAGCCGATTATCGCTATGCATTTCAATTGCCCGTTGATTTCCTCAAAGCCATTTCCTGCGGTATAGGAACGAAAGGGCGCGGCGTGAATTACCGTATCGCGCAAGGACAGATCCATTGCAATGTTGATGCGCTGACTTTGACCTATACTTACCGCCCTGAAGAGGAATCTTTTCCACCTTTTTTTGACGCGGCGCTGATAGCAAGATTATCGGCTGAATTCTGTATTCCGATTACTGAGAGTACCTCACGCGCACAGGCTTTATTCAAAATATCAGAAAATGAATTTGCAAAAGCGCGTCAAATCGATGCGCAGCAACAAAGCCCGACAGCGCTACAGAATTTTTCCTTGATAGATATACGCGATTAAAAGCCGCGCTGTTTTCACTCAAGAAACTTAAACAAAATTATAAATAAAAGGACACGCTTATGTCTCGTATACGTCAAGCCAAGACGACTTTTACGGCGGGGGAAGTTTCCCGCGATTTGCTCGGCAGGGGGGATCTGAACGCCTATGAAAATGGCGCGTTAACCCTGCGCAATATATTTATTCACCCGACAGGTGGGGTGAGCCGCCGCGCTGGTACGTATTATATTGATAATGCAGCTGGGGCAGGGCGCTTAATTCCTTTTGAATTTAATACGCAGCAAACCTATTTATTAGTCGTGAGCGATCACTCAATGGCTATCTATCTTGATGGTACAAAAATCACAGATATTGTGACGCCTTGGCCAGAAGAACAGATCGCGCAATTAGCATGGACACAATCGGCAGATACTTTATTGCTAGCTCATCCTTTATATCCCCCCAAACAATTATTGCGTTTAGGCGATGGCAGTTGGGCGCTGCAGGATTGGGCTTTCTTTGAAGATAATAACCGTTTATTCCAGCCTTATTATAAATTTGCAGGCTCAAGCGTAACCTTGACGCCCTCGGCTTTGTCGGGCGCGATTACGATCACGGCTTCTGAAAATATATTTGTGTTGGCACATGAAGGGGCGCGCTTGCGCCTTGGCGATAAAGAGGTGCTGATTACAGACTTTGAATCTCCCACAGTCGTGAGCGCCCAGACCCAAGAAGACTTAATCGATACTGCGGCGACCATAGATTGGCAAGAACAGGCTTTTTCGGCGGTGCGCGGTTATCCTGTCACTTTAGCGTTTCATCAAGATCGTTTGGTTATCGGCGGCAGCCGTGACCTTCCCAATCGGATTTGGTTTTCCAAGTCAGGCGATTTATTTAATTTCGATTTGGGCGAAGGGCTTGATGATGAATCGATTGAGTTTTCAATTTTATCTGACCAAGTCAACGCCATACGCGCCGTGTTTTCAGGGCGACACTTGCAGGTCTTTACTAGTGGCGCGGAATGGATGGTGACGGGTTCACCCTTAACGCCATCGACGGTAGAGCTTTTACGCCAAACGCGTATAGGCTCAGTGATTGATCGCTATATTCCGCCCATTGATGTTGATGGCGCGACCCTTTTTATTGCGCGCAATCAACAAGAAATCCGCGAGTTTTTATATACAGATGTCGAACAAGCATATTCTTCAACCGATTTAGCCTTGCTGTCTCGCCATGTGATAAAAGAGCCCTTGGATCAAGACTATGATAAGAAGCGCCGTTTGTTGTTTATTGCGCGTAGTGATGGGCGCTTTGCAACGCTGACGGTCTATCGCGCCGAACAAGTCGCTGCATGGACGGTGCATGAAACTTTGGGCAATGTAAAATCAATCTCCGTGGTTGGAGATACGGTGTATTTACTGGTGGAACGCAATGGTAACTATCTGATCGAAGTGTTTGACGATGAAAGCTTTATGGATTCGGCCTTAAGCGGCTCGAGCATTGAGGGCGCCTTGTCATGGTCTGGCCTTGATCATCTGGAAGGGCAGTATGTCGACGTTCTGGCCGATGATATCCGCCTTGATCCGCAATTGGTAACAGGGGGCAATATTACTTTAGCGTCGCCCGCACATAAGGTCATGATTGGGCTGAGTTTTACGCATATCATTGAACCTTTGCCGCCCAATATAATTAGCGAAAGTGGCGGCGGGCGCGCCATTCGCCTTGTTGAAGCGCTGTTTCGCATGGAAGAAACTCAAGCCCTGCGCCTTGATGTTGGGCGCGGCTTACAAGACGTTCCCCTTAAACAAATGGGTGACGAGTCTGTCCTTGGTACGCCGCCACCTATTGTGAGCGCCGATATTCGTATGCGGGCGCTTGGTTGGGCGCGCGACTTAACCAAACCACTTTGGCGGATTGAACAATCTGACCCGCGGCCTTTTACGCTGCTCTCAGTGATTTCAGAAATCAAAGTGAATGATTAATTCCACTCTATAAACAAGATAAGGATATGAAAGATGGCCAGTTTTAGTTCAGCGGTAAGCGCGCTAAATGCGATTACGCCAATTATAGGATCTGCAACGCAATTATTAAATGCGGGCGTTGGTTTGGCACAAGGTTTAGGGGGCGGCGATAGTGATGATTTACGCAGCAAGCAGCAGCGTGAAATCGATCAACTCACCGCGCAGCAAGCAGCCAATGCGCAGATAGATCAAAAAGACGCCGCTTTAGCACGGCAGCAAATTGAGCTTGCGGCTCAAGATGACGCGCGCCGCCGACAAAACGCCTTAAAACGCGCCGCCGCCAAACAGCGCGCGCAATTTGGCGCATCAGGTATTGGCAGCAATCCTGGGGGCAGCGGTGAGGCGGTCTTACTCGGTTTGTTTGAACAAAGTGAAGAAGAAAAAAATCAAGCGGATGCTTTGGATAAATTACGCCTTAACGCGCTTGAACAAGATCTTGAAAATACGCGCACTTTAAATTTGCTGCAAACCCAGCAATTACAAGCCAATCAAGCCTTAGAGCGTTCATTGCTCTAATAAAAAATAACCCACATTATAAAAGATAAGGGAGCCATGCTAATGAGCACAGAGCATATTAAAATTCCAGACGTCACACCAATCATACGGTTTACGGCTAATGGCGCCTTAACGCGCTATGATTTTCCATTTCCGATTTTTGCAGCAGAAGACCTAAAAGTCTATTTCGATGGCGCGCTGCAAAATAGCGGCTATATGGTGTTTAGTACAGGCCAAACATCTGGCGGTTATGTTGAATTTGATACGGCCGTTAGCGCGGGAATTACCATCACTTTAACACGTCAATTACCGCTTGAGCGCATCACTGATTTTATAGAAGGCGGCGATTTTTCAGCGCGAGCGATTAATAACGAGCTTGATTATATGATGAGCTCTGTGCAGCAAATCGCCCGACAACAAAGCCAAATGCTGCATTATTCAGACCATGAAAATACGGCCAATAACGAGCTGCCCGCCAAAGCCATCCGCGCGGGTAAAGCGCTGGGCTTTGATGGTAATGGTGATCCGATCGCCGTGGAACTAACCAATGCAGCAGCCGCGCCGAACTTCACGGCGCAAGGTTTCGGTGCAATGACGCGGAGTTCATCGGATAAACATAGTGACCTTATTTCGATCAAAGATTTTGGTGCTATTGGCGATGGCCTTACCGATGATACGATAGCTGTACAGCAAGCGTTAAGTGCACATGGCGCAGTTTATATACCTGAGGGCACATATTTAATAACCAGTACTATCAGCTTAAATGAAGGGCAGAGCCTACGCGGTGCGGGGCAAAAATCTGTACTGAAAGCCAGTGATAATAGTTTTGTCCTTTTGGCGTTAACGGCTGATTTTATCACGCTGCAAAACTTCAAAACTCTAGGCGGTTCTGTCGGTATTAAATTAAGCGGTATTGCGCGGCCTTGCGTGCAATGCGCCGTCTCTGACGTTTCAGTTTTTGCGGCGGATATTGGCGTGCAGCTTGATGGCGGAACAAATACGAATTACCCCTGTTACTGGAATAATTTTAATCGCGTCCTCGTTGAACAAATGAGCTTGCATGGTTTTCACTTAATGCGCAGTGGCGCAGGCGATACGCCCAATGCAAATAAATTCCACGCTTGCCGCGCCTATTCACATGGCGTAAGCACAACAGGCAGCGGCTTTTATGTCGAAGAAGGGCAGTTTAATAATAGTTTTATTGATTGCGAAGCCAATATTGCCCCAACCGCAGAGGCTTGTTTTCGTTTAGGAACAGGCTCTCATAAAAGCTTACTGCTTAACCCTTATGCTGAAAGCTCAGGGGGCGTGCCGAATATAAAATTAGATGCAGGCTCTGATGAAAGCTCTATTTATAATTTGCTTTCTGTTTCTGATGGCGCGGCAATTTGGGATTTATCAGGCGGACAATATTCGGCTTATAGTGCAGGCTACCCAGAGAAAAACTTTATGCAGCGCACGATTGTGACCGATATGAAAGCGACATTGCAGCGTTATGATACTGAATATATAGACGCCTCAGGCACGGTTAGTCTTGATTTGTCACATAGCGTCCATCTTGTGTCGTCTTATAGTGGCGCTTTGGCTGTTGAATTGCCTTTGGCGAGCACGGCAGAAGGCGTCACGATGACCATTAAGAAAATTGATGTATCGGGCAATATTGTGACGATACGCGAAGCTGGCGGCGGGTCAGGCCCTGATGGTTCCGACTTTCAGCTTGGCGGAAAAAATGATTATGTCACGGTGATTTCAAATGGTGCGGGTTGGTATGTCACATCCTCAAATCGCGCGGCGGGTAATACGCGTTTTTATGAAGGGACGGGGCTATATGATATTGATATGGCGGTTGATACTTATCTTATATCCTCTTACGGCGGGGCCTTAACTGCGCGTCTACCACCGGCCAATGCCAGTGAAGCGATTGGCCGCGTTATCACAATCAAGAAAACTGACCCCTCAGGCAATGCCGTGACGGTAACCGAACAAGGCGCGGCAGGGCCTGATAATTACGCGCAGCCATTATCCGCGCAATATAACGCGATCACGGTTGTGTCAAATGGGGCGGCTTGGTATATCGTCGCGCGTTTTTAACCTTAATGACCTCTATTTAAAAAGGACATCATTGTATAAGGAAGCGTATTTATGGTTCAAACTTTAGAAGAAAAATCCCGCGATAAAATTGCCGCCTTTCTGCCCGAGGCGTTAAAACATAGCCTTGATTCTTATCATCAATTTATTATTTCTGATGATCATCCCGAGGATGCAAAAAGCTTCACGGCTCATCATAATGCTTGTAAAGTGGCGATTGCCCATATTGAATTATTACTTAAACTGGCTAAATGGGCTGATCTCTTAACGGGCTGTAATCAGAATGAAACGGATGATCGCTTATTGGCTGATATAATCGCGCAGGCACAAAGTGAGCTCGACCAATATTCAGATAAAGTGTAGATATTCTGTAAAAAAGCTATTGACATAAGCTTGCTTGCTAGGCTAAGAAAGACTACAGAGATTTACATTAAGATGAAATGGGTAAGAACATGAGCAAATCAGAGAAGCCAGACGTAGAAGATATATTGCAAAACTTGGAAAATAAACCAGCAGCAAAACCATCTAAAGTTGGCGCAGCGTTTAATGCGGCAAGTGGCGTTGGTGACCTCGTTGTTAATTTAACTAAATTCTTCGCGAAAGCCGCACAAAAAGCTTATGATGTTTATCGTATCCCTGCGGTAAATAAAACAATTTATTGGCCATTTGAAAAAGATGACAGCACAACAGGCAAAGCAATGGCTGTTGGCGTTCTCGCTGCTGGTGTTGGCGCAGGCTATTTCACATTTGGTTTAGGTTGGACTTTACTTGGTTCAAAACTTCTGGCCAGTGCGGTTGTTGCTAAGGGCACACAATTTGGCGTCGCTTTTGGAACGAAGCTTATCTTTAACGAAAGCGCGGCGGATACAGAGACGATCACCCCACAGAAAAAATCAGCGGCTGACGCAGATATGGGTGATTTGCCCGCAACGCCAAAAGTTAAACCGACAGCGAGCAAATCAGATCGTAACGTTTTGTAATTCGCGATTAACCTCTCTTAATAATTATAAAGCCCTGCATTTTGCGGGGCTTTTTTATGGCCTAATTTCAAATAACGCATAGGTGTTTACATGATTTCTTTCCCTTTATTCCTGACTTTGTGGAATAGGGGGCAGGGCCTATCAACACCTGATATACATTATAAAATAGCGCATTGGTTGGAAGCGCGCTGGCGCGGTGAGGACCGGCATTTACTGCTTATGGCGTTTCGATCTTGTGGCAAGTCGACTATTGTTGGCTTGTTTTGCGCATGGCTTTTATTTACTGATCCGAATATGCGTATTTTGGTATTGGCGGCTGATTTGAACCTTGCGCGCAAAATGGTGCGTAATGTTAAAAAAATCATCGAGCGCCATATGCTGACAGAATTCTTATTACCTGAAAAACGCGAACAATGGGCGTCGGATAGTTTTACTGTGCGGCGCGATTTAGAACGCCGCGACCCATCCATGCAGGCCAAAGGCATTACGGCGAATATAACAGGCAGCCGCGCCGAAGTGATTATTTGTGATGATGTTGAAGTGCCGCGCACATGTGATACAGCAGCAAAACGGGCTGATTTACGCGAACGACTTTTGGAGATTGAATATATATTGGTACAAGGCGGAACGCGGCTATATGTCGGGACGCCGCATCATTATTATTCAATTTACGCCGATAAACCCCGCCATGAAATAGGCGAAGATATTGCGTTTTTAGATGGCTATACACGACTAATCTGCCCGCTTTTAAATGATAAAGGACAATCCGTCTGGCCAGAGCGCTATAAACAAGATGAAATCGCCCGCATCAAAGCGCATACAGGGCCCAATAAATTTGAAAGCCAAATGATGCTGCGCCCCGTGGCACTAGAAAATGGCCGGCTTAACCCCGAAGATTTGGTTGTGTATGAAGGCCATATTGACTATAGGGAAGCGGCCTCACGCGCGCAGCTCTGGTTAAATGGTCGCCAGCTTGTGTCTTGTTCAGCCTTTTGGGACCCGGCTTTCGCGGCCGCGCAAGGTAAGGGGGATAGCTCCGTTTTAGCGGTGGTTTATTCAGATAATGAGGGGCGTTATTATCTGCATTGCTGCGCTTATTTACGCGCAGCTTCTGATGATGGGGAAGATGAAGCTACGCAGCAATGCCGCCTAGTGGCCCAAATGGCCAAAGAATTGCATTTGCCCTCCATCACAATAGAGATAAATGGCATTGGCCGCTTCCTGCCCAATATGCTTAGAAATATTCTGCATGAAAGCGGCGTACCGACAGCGGTGGTTGAATTAACATCACGCCGCCCCAAAGCTGTGCGCATAGTCGAGGCCTTTGATGCGGTGCTCGCTGCCAAAGCCCTTTATGTACATCAAGGGGTGTTTGAAACGCCGTTTATCTGTGAAATGCAGGAATGGCGCCCTGATAAACCCGGCGCACATGATGATGGCCTAGATGCCGCAGCAGGGGCGCTTGCAATGGAACCTGTGCGCATTCGTGCCTTGGGCCGCGCGCTTGGCCGTAATGCGTGGCAAGGCAGCGCTAAGCCGCATATGGCGGATAATAATTTTACCGTGTGATGCGCTCAACACAAATAAGGATTTAAGTAATGGAAAATTCTATTGATTTATTATGGTGGGTATCGGTCATTGATATTCCAGCCTTAACGGCTCTGTTCGGTTTAATTTGGCATGTTAAGCAAAAAGGCGAAGAGGCCGTGATTGAGATGCACCGCCTTGTTGATAATCGGGTCATGCAATTACGCGAAGCCTTATCAGCGCATAAGCTTGAAACCGCAAAATCTTATGCACGGCTTTCACATGTTCATGCCTTGGAAGACCGTCTAACCAGTCATTTACTGCGTATAGAGGCTAAGCTTGACCGCACCGCTTTAAAAACAGAGGCCTTTCATCCCACAAAAAATGTTTGACATAACGAGCGCAGCGCGGTACAAAGGCCGCTATATTTACAATTATGAAAACATAACGGAGCATTTGACATGGGTATATTTAGTAAAGAAAATTTTGAGAAATTAAAGAATAAAGCACAAGAGGGCTTTACTCAGGCCGTCGAAACTACAACAGAATTAGCCAAGAAAACCAAAGATGTTGCGGTCGATGTCTATGAAAATGCTGGCGAAGTTGCGGCTAATTTACAAGTTAAAGCGCTGAATGATAATTTGAACATCGCCTATGTGAACTGGCTGTCTGTCTATGCGGATGAAATGCTTAATGGCAATGATCCTGCGGGAAAAGGCTCTAATTTCATACAAGCGATCAAGGCCAATTTGAATAATGTGCAAGTTTCAGTCAAAACCAAAGGCGCCCGCGTTCTTGTCGCGGCAGTCATTGCTGATTTGGATACACTAACAGGCTTGAAAAATAATACACCAACGCCTGAAGCGCTTTATAACTTCTATGAAACCATGGAAGCTTTGCCTGAGAAAATGGATAATATACTTGAAGATGAAAAAGTGATTGAAGCTTTGAAAAAACAAGATGCTATTCCAACTGTGCAAGAAATGGTCGAAATTTATGATTTTGATAAACGTAGCGCCGCTGTGGATGGTAAATGTAATTTGAGTGAACTAACGGATCTTTACCTTCTTTGTGACAAGCAAGCTGGAATGCCTGAGACTATCAATAAGACAGGCGTAGAAATGCTGCGTGAGCTTTGCCAAACTGCGCGTTCACTGGCCAATGTAGAAGGCAGCGCATTAGCTGACATTAATAGCTTAAGCAATGAAGTGAGCCTTTATAATTTAAGAACAACCGTTTCTGGCGGCGCAGCGGCTTATGCCGAACATTATGCCGCGCAAATTGCGAGTGGAGCGGCTAAATATACAGGCCAAGCGATGAGCTATTTAAATGGTCTAAAAAAGGGCTAAATAGCCTGATAAATATGAATTAGTGAGCAAGGCGTGATGCATTAATGGGCATCGCGCCTTGTTCTATTTATGGCAAGCGATTTACATTGACATAACGCCCTGCGTTTGCTATAAAGGCATAGAATTTTATACGGCAATGTTGAATGATGGAGCACGTTTAATGAGTATTTGGGATAAAGATAACCTCGCTAAACTGGGTAGTAAGCTTAAAACAGGCTGGGATAAAGCGACTGTGAAAGCCGCTGACATGGCTGATGATTCCCGCGATATAGGCAAAGAGCTACAAATTAAAGCGGTTGCTGATAAACTCAAACAATCTAGTGCAACATGGCTCATGGTCTATGTTGATGAAATGCTTGATGGCACAGGGCGCAAAACGAATAAAGATTCAAAAGCAGACAATAGCGAAGTGCAATCCAAAGGCGGCGTTATTCTACAGAATATTAAATCAATCTTGATTGCCATACAGCCTGAAGTTTCGACAAAAATTAGCCGTAAAAAAGTGCAAGCGGTCACGCAGTTTATTGATACGGCTCTTACCAGCAATATCCAAGATGTTGAGAGCTTCGAAGAGTCTTTCGGTGTGATCAGCAATATCTTTAAAGGTCTTGATGATTTAGAGGGGGATGTGAAAACACAAAATGCTCTGCAAGCGACAGATTACGCTGAAACATTATCCGTACTAATTAAAGGCTATGATTATGAAGGGCGCTGCGCTTCTGTATTAAACAAATGTAACTATAATAAATTATTAGATATCGCCATTAGCGATGAAGCGGAAGTATTGAATATTTCAGATTCTTTGCAAGCCGTTATTGCTAAAGCCAAAGATTTACCTGCAGAGCAAGCGGTTCTTATCGCGCCCATGATGCTCAATGATTTTTCTAAACGTGCTGATAATCTCTATTATTTAGATGAAGATGATCTCAAGGCTTTAACAGCCTTAAGCGGTGATTTGGGCTCTTATAATTTAAGCATGAGCGTCCCATCAACGACCAGTGCTTATAGTAAAAAATACTGGGATCAACTGGCCAACAGTACCGTGGGTAATACAGGGCGCGCTTTGGGATGGATGGCCAATAAGTTTAAGTAAACCCGCAAATAGGCCTCGCAAGAACATAGAGTAAGAATTTTAGACGTCACCTGAAAAGGTGGCGTTTTTTTATGCCTAAATTTCAAAAATGTTGTTTCCAAGAATAATGAAGAAGAAGGAGTACTCCCTTATGCCGATTAAGAAAAAGACAGCAAAACCCTTTGGCCTTGTCCCCAAAATTGATGAATCGGCGCAGCAAGCCAAAGCTTTTTATGATGAAATAGCCATTGATACTTTGGCGCGCACATTATGGGGCGAGGCACGCGGCGAAGGCAGCGCAGGTATGCAGGCCGTTGCCCATATTGTGCTTAATCGCTTGGCGATATCCAAAAAAATGGGCCGCTATTGGTGGGGCAATGACGTTGTACAAATATGCCAAAAACCGTTTCAGTTTTCATGTTGGAATAAGGACGACCCTAATCGGGGGAAGTTAATAACCCTCAACGCAGATAATGATATTTATTTCGTTACAGCGCGCCGCATTGCGCGTCGTGCAATTACAGGGGCTTTGGGCAGCGATATTACAATGGGGGCAACTCATTATCATGCAAAAGGGATTGTGCCGTATTGGAGCAAGGATCAAAGCCCCGTCACTCAATTGGGCGCTCATATATTTTATCGCCTGATTAATATTTAAATCTAAGCATTTTTAGGAAAAGGAGGCGCTTATGGCCTTAAGTATTTTAGCGCAATTTGGTTTGCCTGTTTTGGTCGAAATGGCGGGAGGCGTGTTGCGGTCCATTGCTCACCCCTCAGCGCAAAGCGCAGCAGATGCATTAGAAGGATTAGAGGATGCGATTAAGAGCGGCGCTTTAAGCGAAGCAGAATTGCGCGAAGCCAATCGTCATGTCGAAGAAATGACCAAGATCCAAACCGAGCAACACAATGCTTTATCTAACGCCGTTAATCAAACCATACGCGCAGAAATAAGCGCCGAAGACGCCTATGTGCGCCGTATGCGCCCGACCTTTGGTTATGTGATGGCGCTAAGCTGGGCGGCGCAAATGTTCGGCGTGGCGTATATTTTGATTTTTAAAACAAGCGAAGCGTTTATCGTGATTAATGCCATTGAATCTCTCGGCACAATCTGGGCGGTGGCTTTATCTGTGTTGGGCATTTACGTTTATAAACGCAGTGATGATAAAAAAACAATGCTGCCACGTTTGATCACACCATCAGATCACCGCTATGATGAGCAAGTAAGCGCGGCGCCGACATTGCCCGCAAGCGCAACAAAAAAGCCACCGGTTAATAACGCGGCGGCTTCTTATAATGAGTAACTGTAACAGCTCTATAAGCCTTAAAACTCGGGCTTATCGCCCCATTTGTCTTCATGCAAATCAATGTCATGACCGACCAGTGCGGAGAGTTTCAGCGCGAGATCGGTCTTATTCGCCGCAGTGGAAAATAAATCGGAACATTTGGCGGTAATATAGCGCGCTTTTGAGGCGTGTTCGACCCAATCAAGCAGCAGATCAAAATCACCTTTTTCATTCAGCAGGCCGATAGGTAAGCTATGCTTACCCAATTGGCGCAAGGCTAGTGCTGTACCAATTTGATAACTGCCAAGCGCCGTGGCTTGGCTAATAATAATGCTATCCATATGTTCAGCTGAGAATGCATCTTCAAAATGCGGTAATTCTTCTTTTTTCTCATCTTTGCTTTTCGCGTAAGCAGGCGCTTGCCAATTCTGGATCTTTTTAAAGCCTTCCTCAACAGAAGCGGCTTCTAAAAGAAAGTCAGTAATCTGTCCCAATTCGCCTTCGCCTTGCGTCACATTATTTCTTAAATATTCTAAAAGCTCATCCCAATAGCCATCAATATTCAAAAGCAGCATGGGTTTTGCGTGAAAGCCCAATACACCCCAATATAAAATTTCAGCCACCTCATCAAAAGTACCAAAGCCACCAGGTAAAGCGATAATGGCATCCGCGCGGAAATACATTTCGCGTTTGCGTTCCCACAAAGTCTCCACTGTGATTAATTCATCAAGCTCTTTATGAACGCGTTCACTATCGCGCAATCGTGAAGGAATAACGCCAATAACGCGGCCTTTATTACGGCGCGCTGATTCAGCGACTAAATACATTAGGCCAGCATTCATGCCGCCATAACATAAGGTGATATCTTTTTCAGCGCAGGCATGGCCAAGTGTTTTGGCGGCCTCATTATGAGACTTTGGCGCGAAGCCAGAAGAGCCTGCAAAAACTGTGAATGTTTGCATCGTAAACCTCAATTAAATTAAAATTATGATCTCTGTGGAAATAGGATCGTAGCTCTAGAGCCAGACGATATGTATGGGGACTAGAGAGTGATAATAACGGCATGAACGCATATATGCAATATCTTTGTCTATGTTGAGAAGGGGGCGTATAACGTATAGATCATGTTGACATAAACGTTAAAGCTGTTATAACAAATGCCATAATCAATTAAAAAGTTTAAAAAAATATAAGAATAGGGAAAAACCATGAATTCTATTAAGAAGTTATATAATAAAGCAGCGGATCATGTTCGCGCGAATAAAAACACAGCAATATTTGCGGCCGTCTTTGGCGCAATATCAACATTCCAAGTTGCCCCAGCTGTTTTATCAAACCCTTCGTCTAATATTATACAAGAAACGGCCTTCCTTGCGACAACGGGCGCAGCGAAGACGGGCATTTTATATGCAGGATTTCTATTAGGTGCAGCAGGTTACGGTGCAGCACGTCGTAAAGGCTATATTAAAAACGTAGAAAATGACCAATTATGGAGCAGCGTAAGCTCAAGTGTTGGCGCTATGGTTTTGGCCAGCTGCACATTTAATGGTGTGAATATGGTGGCGAGCCCTTTATTGGCTTATGAAGACACAAACCCAAGCCAACAACAATATGCAGCCATAGACGCGCCGCAAGCCACAAAAGGCCAAGATGGTCGCATTGTAAGCTATGATGCTAAAGCGAACGTTCTAACCATCGCCTAAGCTTGATCGATCTTTAAATAATTACTCCATTAGGGCTTTGCATTCAGATGTAAGGCTCTTATGCGTTATTGCATAGCAGCACAGATAAACACCATAACCATGCATATAAAATTGACATAACGTGTAGCGTATGCTAGTTTGCCTATAGTAAAAAACAGGATAAGAAACAACCTTTGGGGGAGGGCTATCAAAATGATGATTTTATCACAAATTAATATACAGCAATTTCGTGGCAGCAATAAAACGCCGCAAATGCGATCTGGCGAAAAGCCTGAACAGCTTAAAAAAGACAAAGCATCAAAATGCCAATATAGTTGGTTTAAAAAATCAGCTTAAATAAAGCATTTATATAAATCTTCGCGATTTTAAAAATACTAACCACGCTGCATCGACTATGCAGCGTTTTTTTATGGGCAGCGTTTTTAATGGACTGCACCTTATATGGCTTATTGCGCCGTATCCGTTTTTAAAAACTCACTAATGCGTTTGGCAGCCTCAGCAATGCCTATGCGTTCGACCTCGACGCCCTCAGGGAAGGCGGAAGTCAGGCGTGTCGGCAGCGCATTATCGAGCATTACAAATACGCCTTTATCATCCTCATGGCGGATAAGGCGGCCATAAGCTTGTTTGATTTTCATGCGGGCGCTGCGTTCATCATAAGCACGCTGACCAAAAGCCTCGCGCCGCGCTTTATGTAGTAAATTGGGACGCGGCCATGGCACGCGATCATAAACCAAAAGCTGCAAGGCTTTACCGGGAATATCCACGCCATCGCGCACTGCGTCAGTGCCTAAAAGGCAGCTATGTTCTTCGGCACGGAAAATATCAATTAACGTCCCCGATTCCATCGCATCAACATGCTGCCCATAAAGGGTTAATCCCGCATTTTCGAGCTTCGGGGCAATGCGTTTATGTACGGCGCGCAGGCGCTGAATAGCCGTAAATAAGCCAAGCGCGCCGCCGCCAGCGGCTTTGAACAACACTTCATAAGCGGCGGCAACTTGGTCTAAATCATTTTTATTAATGTCATTAATGACAATAACCCGCGTCGCGTCTTTGTAATTAAACGGTGATTCATAAGCGCTATGCGTGACAAACTTATCCATATGGCGCGCGCCGCTATGGGCGTAAGCATCATGCCAGCGCTGCTTATCAAGGTCAGATGCGGCTTCTACGGCATCATCGGATGGGGCGGTTGGATGGATCGCGCTTTGATCGGTGAGCGTGGCGGAGGTGATTAATATGCCCTGCGCATGGCTGCGTATAACATCAGAAAAGGGTTTAAGCGGATCGGTATAATGGCGGAAATAACCGCAATCATAATCTTGCCCATCAACGCGGCTGACTTCAAACCAATCAACCGTGTCATGACCTTTATTCAAAGACTCATTCTTGGCGGTGTAATTATCATTCGATAGTTGTTCTTCTGTGCGGCGTAACGCATCGAGCATATCCACCCAGTTTTTCAGCATGACTTTAGCGCGGCGCTCAAGGCTAACGACCAAGGCTTCTATGCGTTGGCGCGTTTCTGTGCCAAGGCTGTCAGCGTCTTCCGTTAAGCGCGAATCTAATTCATCAATCACCGTTAATAAAGGCCGCTGCATGTTTAAGACGGTGGCTTTTAACACATCAATTGTATCGCCAAACCCTTCTGAGAGCGGGAAGGGGCTGCATTCAATGCTGTAAAACGTGCCTTTTTGATTGGGCGTGCGTGCATAAACCTGCCGCGCTAAAGCGCTGAGGAACAGCTCAAAAGGGCCTTGCGGCGTATCGCTACGCAAGCGCTGTAACCAGTTTTCAGAGGGCAATAAAGTCGCGGCGGCTAAGGCGCTCTCTAAGGCTTTTTCTGCCGTGGCATTAGGCAGTAAATCTTCACAGCGTTTTTTCAGGCCGCGCGCACGGCGTTTTTTACCGCCTTCGGGGCCGAGCATCCAACGGCGAAAATCTGAACATTCTTGCCCTGATATATTGGCACTAAAGGCACTATCGGCCGCGCTTAATAAATGATGGCCTTCATCAAAAATATAGCGGGGCGGCAAGGCGCCTGGATCAGCTGAATTCGCCATATTAATCATCACCAAAGCATGATTGGCAATAACGATAGAAGATTGTTTTGCGCCGCGAATATTTTTCTCAATAAAGCAGCGACGGTAATGGGCGCAGGCGGAATAAATACATTCCCCGCGACGATCCGACAGGCCGCGCGTATTGGCGTGGCCGAAAAGACCGCTCATCCAGCCATGATAACCGCCGCCGCTTAAATCCCCGTCATCCGTTTTCATCGCCCAGCGAAGCATCAAACCAAAGGCGGTGGCTTGCGGGACGTTAATTGATAGCGGCAAGGACTGCGTTGAATCTTCAAGATTAAGCAAGCATAAGTAATTCTCGCGCCCTTTACGAATAGCGGTGAGATTTTTACGCTGCGTCTCATCGGGATATAGCAGCTCTAAATCTTCACTAATTTGTTTTTGTAAATTGCGTGTATAGGTCGAGACCCAAATCTGCGCTTTGTTTTTTTCGGCATAAACACTCGCAGGCGCTAAATAGCCCAGAGTTTTACCTGTGCCTGTACCGGCTTCAGCCAAAACAATATTAGGCTGACCTTCTTCTTTTATCGGCGCGAAAGCGGCGCTGGCTTGAGTGGTATAGCTTTGCTGCGCAACGCGTGTGACGGTATTGGTATCTTTGCGGGCAAGCAGCGCATTGAGGCGCTCACGGCTTTCCTCACCCGTGACAGGGTAATTATCAGGTGGCGGCATGGGCGGCACATCTTCCCATTCAGGGAAATTATCCCAATCAACCACTTCGCGCATTTTTACTTCTTCGCGCGGATCATAAATAACGCCAAGCGCCGCGCATACCGTATGTGTCCACGCCCAACCTTTACCGCGCAGCCCCATCGCGGCGGCAAGCTTACTCAGTTGAATGCGCTCAGGCAGGGTGAGGGCAGCTAAGCGCTCTAATAAAGCAGGCACGGCCTCAGCCATACTCATTAAATAATCATCAGGGCCGCTCGGCACATCAAGGCGTAGCGCCACGGCAAGTCCATGCGGCGTTGGGACAAGTGGAATAATCGGTTCTACAAAAGCATAAAGCTCGAGCAAATCAAAACATTGCACATTTATGCGCGGTAAGCGCTTAAGCGTATAAGGCGCGTGACAAACAAGAATGCTTTTACCGTGTAAAATTTGGCTGGCTTGGCTCAGTGGATAGGCTTTGATTTCGCCCTCAGCGCTTAAAATATGAACAGCACTATGCGTTGCCCATACCGCAGGGATATGCGGCAGGATTATATCAGGCGTGTAATCGCCCTGCGTTCCTGTATTTTCTGCATTTAATGCATCAAGATTAGCCATAGATAATTTTTAGCAGCTTTACCCTTGCACGGGCAAGCATGCATGCGCAGTTAGCCACGTCTATTAAAGGCGAAGTGCAGATTATTGGCTTGGCGGTACAAATAACTCTGCGACATCATCAGGCATAGATTCGACATAAATCGAGGTGCTTGGGAAGGCAAAGGATGTTTTGGCTGTGTCTTCGATTATGCCTTTGATGAAGAATGCAAAGGCTTCTTTCACTTTCAGCCATTCACCCCAATCGGTGCTTTTGGTGAAGGTATAGATCATAATATCAATTGAGCTGGCGTTAAACGCATCAATGCGCACGAATTGTGCGACTTTTGGTGGCTGTTCAAAGTCAGGATTGGTTTGGATATACTCCATGATGCTATCGCGGATGATTTTAAGCTGATCAACGGACGTGTCATATGTAACGCCAATCTTCCAATAAATACGACGGTTGGTCATGCGGGAGAAATTGATGATGGCCGCGTCGGAAAGGGTCGAGTTTGGTACTTGTACTGGCGCCTTATCAAAACGGCGGACTTGAGTTGAGCGGAAGCCAATGGCATCAACAGTGCCTTCAACAATACCATCAACTTTAATCCAATCCCCAGGGTGAAACTTTTGTTCGGCTAAAATCGTAATGCCGCCCAGTAAGTTTTTAAACAAATCCTGCGCGCCAAAGGCTACAGCAGCACCCAATATACCGAGGCCAGCGAGTAATGGGCCAACTTTGATGCCCCAAATTTCTAAAATCACAGCAGCGCCGATAAAGATAATCATCACACCGAGGAATTTAAACAGCCATTGCATCATCGTAGCGGTTAATATTTTTTCTAAACGCTTAAAGGCGTGTGAAAGCGGTGAGATTATACGATGTAGCCCCCAAAAAATAGTAAAGGCAATCAGCGAGCGTGTAATGCGTGAAACGGCTTCAGGAAATTTTTCATCAATGCCGGCATAATGCACAGCAAAAATGAGACCCAAAATTATCGGGATTAAGCGTATCGGCGGAATAAGCGCATCGACGATTTTATCGTCATAAAGATTTTTTGTTTTACTGCTCAATTTATGAAGATGTGCCAAGACATAGCGGCTAAATAAGCCACGAATAAGTAGGAACGCAAAGAAAATGCCCAAAGCGACTATAATACGGCCAATATCAACACCAAGCAGTCCATCATGCCAAACTGTTTTTATTTGATCCCATATGCCTAAAATTGTTCCGTCCATAACCATGCTCGCTTTAGTGTAAATTTATATATGCCGTTTCACTAAGGCACGATATAATCCTGCGTGCAGTCTTGCAAGCCTTGATCATCGAAAATATTGACTAAGACGTGCAGAAAATAGGACAATTTTATATTAGAGCTTAACTCTCTGTACGGTAATTGGGCGCTTCTGCCGTAATAGTAACGTCATGGACGTGGCTCTCGCGGTAGCCAGCGCTAGTCATGCGGACAAATTGAGCTTTGTTTTGCATTTCTTCTATAGTGCTTGCACCGACATAGCCCATAGAAGAGCGAAGCCCGCCCACGAGTTGATGGGCGACGGTGGATAATGGGCCTTTATACGGCACGCGGCCTTCAATGCCTTCTGGTACTAATTTTTGTGCATCACTAACGGCGCCTTGGAAATAACGATCTGCTGAGCCGCGCATCATAGCGCCGACAGAGCCCATACCGCGATACGTCTTATATGAGCGACCTTGATAGAGTATAACCTCTCCAGGCGCTTCGTCTGTGCCCGCAAACATCGATCCAATCATCGCGCAGCTTGCGCCTGCGGCAATGGCTTTGGCCAGATCACCAGAATATTTAATGCCGCCATCAGCAATAACGGGAATGCCCATTTTGTTGCAATATTCACTGACATTCATAATTGCTGTTAATTGTGGTACGCCAACGCCAGCCACTATCCGTGTTGTACAAATAGAGCCCGGACCAATACCGACTTTCACGGCGTCAGCGCCGACGTCAATCAAGGCTTTGGCTGCATCAGGCGTTGCGATGTTACCCGCAACGATTTGCAAATCTTTATAGCCGAGTTTTTTTGTGCGCTCGACAGTTTCAATAACATTACGTGCATGACCATGTGCGGTATCGATGCAGATAACATCAAGGCCCGCATCGGCCATAAGTTCTATGCGCTCAATAGCCGTATTCCCTGTGCCCACAGCAGCGCCAACAAGAAGGCGGCCGCGTTTGTCTTTGCTCGCATGGGGGAATAAATGTGATTTTTCGATATCTTTAACCGTCATTAAGCCAATGCAGCGCATGTCATTATCAACAATGATTAATTTCTCAATGCGGTATTTTTGAAGCAATATTTTGGCTTCAGCGCGGGTGGTCTTTGATGTGACGGTAATGAGATTTTCGCGCGTCATTAATTCACTAATTGGGGTATCTAAATTTTCAACGAAGCGTATGTCACGATTGGTCAAGATGCCCACTAATGTGCCGTCTTCTTCCGTGACAGGAAAACCTGAAATATTATGCAGGGTTTTGAGCTCTAAAGCGTCTCGTACCGTAGCGTTGGGGGCTATTGTGATCGGGTTCATCACCATGCCTGATTCAAAACGTTTAACGCGTTTAACGCTAATCGCCTGTTCTTCAGGGCTCATATTACGGTGAATAATGCCCAGTCCGCCATTTTGCGCCATGGCAATCGCCATGTTTGCGCCCGTCACAGTATCCATAGCTGCAGAGAGCACGGGGATATGTAAGGTGATGTTTTTAGTCAGCTGTGTTTTGATGTTTACGTCAGCAGGGTGAACTTCAGAAGGGCCAGGAACAAGCAAGACATCATCAAATGTTAAAGCTTCGGATATTTTATCAGGGGAGGATATCATTTTCGACATGGCAAAATCCTTAAGTTCGTTGTGATTTTGCCTATATTTTAATAAGTTAATAAGTATAGACTGTAAAGCGCAATTTTGTTATTCCATCAAAAATATGTTAGAATAAGTTTATTATATAGGCAGGGAGGGCAGATCATGAATATTACAAAAATATTAGCGAGCATACCGATTTTCAAAGTATTTACGGGCGCGAAAGCACCGGCTGAATCCTCTGGTGTGAACATGCCTAAAAGCAGCGCGAGTCCGATTAAAGATAAGCTTGATATATCATCAGCGGCGCTTGGCGTTGAGGTCTTATCTGATGCAGAGGCGCAAGGCGCGGCAGAAAATCTGGGACGTTATTTTGCTGAAAATGATGACGCACTAGGCGGCGATGCAAATAAAATCGCCCAACTTTAAAGACCCATTTAAAAACTAAATTTAATTTCCTAATCTTTATTCGCTTTTCGGCGTTTTCTTTTCTGTTTTATTCTCTGTTGTATTTTTTGGCTTTTTATCAGGAGACTCGACAGGAATTAAGCCTGTGTGCATGGCTTCCAGCAATAAGGTATATTCTTTAAATGATCCAATAAGGTGATGCTGTGGCAGGCCTTGTTTAATAGCTTCAAAAAAAGCAGAGCTAAATAAGTCAAAAGCAAACGGCACAACTTTTTTAACTTTATCTTCGCGGCTTGATAAATAGTAATGCGCAGCCATCGCGGCTTTGACATCTTTATTACGGTCGCCTAAATACCAAATAACATCATCACTTTTAAGGGGGCGGCCAATAGCATCTAAGGCCCGCAAGAGCGGGTCAGGATAGGGCTTAGCAAAAGCATAATCTTCCCTAAATATAGCGACGTTAAAAAAAGGCTCTAATTGAAAGCTTTTAAGAATGTCGCGCCCATAACCGCGGCCAAGCCCATTACTGACAAGTCCCATGGGGATATTGTGTTCTTGTGCTTTTTCTAAGAATTTACGCGCCCCACTTGATATGCGAACAATTTGATTAACGTCCTTACGGCGCATTTTATGCAGCGTTCTATGCACCAACATGGTTTTACGTTTGGCACTTAATTGGCCGCTATCATCACCCGGTAAAAAGAATTTAGGAATGTTTTTATTGCGACGCAGACGCAGGCGGAAAATGCGAAATAAACGCCCTGTGCGAATAATAAAGTCATCAATACGCTCAAGCATATTTAATATGAACTTATTACGGTGCCGTACCAAAGTGCCATCCATATCTAACAATATTATGGTTGGTTTTTCAATGTCCATATTAATGTCATGTATGGCGTTTATTTTCACGATTCTAGTGCCTTTACCGCAGCTAAAATAGCCTCGCAATCAAGGCCCGCTTCGGCATATTGATTGGGTTGTGAATCTTGATCTTGGTAGTGATCAGGCAATGTTAAGCTGCGCATTTTTAGTGGCTTATCATCAAGCAAGCCAGCATTACAGGCATATTCCATGACGGATGCGCCAAAGCCATTACGTGAACCTTCTTCGATTGTGATAATCGCATCATGAGTCTTTATGATCTCAGCCAGTAATTCAGTATCTAATGGTTTAGCAAAGCGCATATCGACAAGGGTTAAATCCTCGCGCTCGGCGGCTTTGGTGGCTTCTTGCATGCGGCAGCCTAAATTAAGTATGGCAATGTTTTTACCTTGGCGGCAAATGCGGCCTTTGCCGATTTCTAATATCTCAAAGTCATCTGGCATATCAAGGCCAAGGCCTTCGCCGCGTGGATAACGCAGCGCAATCGGACCGTCATTATAGGCGGCTGCGGTCGCGGTCATATGGGCAAGCTCGACTTCGTCAGATGGTGCCATCACAACCATATTGGGTAGGCAGCTTAAATAAGCAAGGTCAAACGCCCCCGCATGGGTGCAGCCATCAGCGCCGACGAGCCCTGCGCGATCAAGAATAAAGCGTACGGGTAAGTTTTGAATGCTGACATCATGGACTAACTGATCGTATCCGCGCTGTAAGAAGGTCGAGTAAATCGCGCAAAATGGCTTCATGCCTTCAGCGGCAAGGCCAGCGGCAAAGGTCACGGCGTGTTGTTCGGCAATGCCGACATCAAACATGCGGGTCGGATGGGCTTTTTCAAACGCTTTCATGCCTGTGCCATCGGGCATCGCTGCGGTGATACCAATAATATTATCGTCTTTATTCGCCAAGGCGATTAGCGTATCAGCAAAGACATTTGTGTAACTGGGCAACGCTGAGTTACCCTTTTTTTGTGCGCCTGTGGCTACATCAAATTTAGCCACGCCATGCATCTTATCTGAAGAGTTTTCAGCCGGCGCATAACCGCGGCCTTTTTCTGTGATGGCGTGAATAAGAAACGGGCCTTCTTGGTCCGTATCACGCAGATTTTTAAGCACAGGTATGAGCGCATCTAAATCATGGCCGTTAATTGGGCCTATATAATAAAAGCCCATTTCTTCAAAAAATGTACCGTGACCAAGCGCTGCGCGGGCGTTTTCTTCGACTGATTTAGCGACATTACGCAGGGGCTTTGGCAAATGCTCTGTGATGCTTTTGCCTTTTTCGCGCGCACCTAAATAAGGGCGAGAGGAAACAAGGCGCGATAAATATTTGCTCATTGCGCCAACAGGTGGGGCAATCGACATATCATTATCGTTTAAAATAACAATCATCTTTTTCTTGAGGGCTCCAGCATTGTTCATCGCTTCATAAGCCATGCCCGCTGAGATAGACCCGTCACCAATCACGCAAATAACATTGCGATCCGTGCCTTGTAGATCAGCCGCTGTCGCCATACCCAAACCGGCTGAAATTGACGTAGAACTATGCGCTGCGCCAAAGGGATCATATTCACTTTCGCTACGTTTGGTGAAACCTGAAATACCGCCGCCTTGGCGAATACCGCTCATGGATTCGCGGCGGCCAGTTAATATTTTATGTGGGTAGCATTGATGACCGACGTCCCAAATTAGGCGATCATGCGGCGTATCAAAGACGCTATGGATTGCGACGGTTAATTCAACCACGCCAAGGCCAGCGCCAAGATGGCCACCTGTTTGTGATACAGCATCAATGGTTTCTATGCGCAATTCATCGGCAATTTGTTTTAATTGTTGGGTGGAGTAGTTACGCAGATCAGAAGGGATATGGACGGCATCAAGCAGGGGCGTTTTGCTGTTTTCTACGGCGAGCTTTATTGGCAAGTCTTTAATATGTGGTGCGGTGCTCATAACCCTGTTCCCTTATGGCCTAACGGCCTTTAGTCAACTCTGTTTTTTAAGATGGCTGATTAAAGACTTTTTCAGCTCTCAAATCAACCTAATTATAGATTATCGCTATTCTTAGTGGGGCTTATAATTGTTGCTGCGCTGCGCCATTTGGCTGTTTTGTCAAAATACACATAAGCAAATAGCCCATAAATGGGCTATTTGTTGTAGATATCAAAATTAGAAATTAAGTGCGGCGACCAAGCACGTAATCAGCAAGGTCGCGCAGCATGTCAGCGCGTGCGCCAAAGACTTTCAAGTGACCAACCGCTTGACCAATCAGCATTTCAGCGCGCTCTTTTGCGTTATCAATGCCCATTTCAGAAACGAATGTGGATTTACCCGCATTGTCATCTTGATTAGCCGGTTTGCCTGTTTCAGCAGGGTCTGCTTCAACATCCAAAATATCATCAGTAACTTGGAAAGCGAGGCCTAGATCATGCGAGAAGTTACGCAAAGCTTTGCGTTGTGGTTCACCGGCTTTACCGAGTATTGCGCCTGCTTCACAGGCAAAAGCCATAAGCTGCCCTGTTTTCATGCGCTGAAGGCGGCTAATTGTACCAAGGTCAAAGTCTTTTTCTTCGCCGATTAAATCGAGCATTTGACCACCAAGCATGCCGTGACCGCCAGAGGCTTTAGCGAGAGCGGTAACCAATTGGCAGCGTACATGAGGATCTTCATGGGTATCAGGGTCAGATAATATTTCAAAAGCTAAGGTCAGCAAGGCATCACCCGCAAGAATAGCAGTCGCTTCATCATATTCAATATGAACAGACGGCTTGCCGCGGCGTAAAGGTGAGTTATCCATCGCAGGTAAATCGTCATGCATTAGTGAATAACAGTGAACCATTTCAAGGGCAGCGGCTACGCGGCGGGCGCGATAGGCATCAACATTGAATAATTTAGCTGATTCTGCGACCATGAAGGGGCGTAAACGTTTACCGCCATCAAGAACGCCATAACGCATCGCGTCATATAGGGAAGATTCAGGTAAGTCCGTATCGGGCAAAAGGCGGCCTAATGTCCGCTCCAAAGCTTCGGCAACTTCATCCATCGCGGTTTGTAGGCGGGGGGATGCAGCTCTTGGGGATGGCGCCATTTTGGATACTCCTTAAAATTACGATTATTTCGCGTTTGTTTATATTGTGTTTGTGTCGTGTATATTTGGAAATTATTGGGTATTGTTTTTATTATTTTTCAGCTGAAAAGGGCGTCGTTGTAATGCTGCCATCTTCATTCTGAGCAATTTTTTCAATTTTTAATTCAGCTTCTTTCAATTTTTTCTCGCAATGCTTTTTTAAAGCAACGCCGCGCTCATATGCGTCAATTGAATCTTCTAGGCTTGTTTGGCCGCTTTCTAGGTTCTGCACAAGGCTTTCTAACTCACTTAAAGCCGCTTCAAAATTCATATCTTGTATATTTATTTCAGCCATAATTACTTCGTAGTTGTTGCATGTTGATGTCGTATTTATCCAAGGCATTCTATTGTAGAATCCCCTCCAGTACAAGGCGATTGATACGATATACGCATATTTCTGTGTTGAATCAATATGCGCCATGCATAAATAGCAGGGCTCTATTTCCATATAAACAGGACTAAGGTGGTGCATTTTACTGTATACTTAACATATAGTACAAATAGCACAAATTTAAGGAGGGCTTTAATGGATATTCAGCACGTTACAGAAACATTAAATACAAATCTTTTTACTTGGCGCATTTCAAAACATAAAAGCGGTCAGCGCGAAAGCGACGTTAATAAGCAATTGGTCTTACGCCCACGTTTGCGTCTTAATTAAAATCTAGAATCTAATTGCGGTATCAAGTGGTTGTTCTTGCATGTTTTTATGTGGATGGCTGGTTGTGCCGCATTGTGATTCTTTGCTTGGGCTTGGGCTTCGGTTCCGCCCATAGTCTTTTGCAGTAAGGGGCTTACATAAAGGCTTTGATATGCGCGGCATAGCTGCTTTTAAGAGCTTTCAAATCATAGCCACCTTCCAATACAGAAATTATACGGCCCTCCGCATGTTTAATGGCAATGGCGTATAAATGGTGCGTCAGCCATGTGTAATCATCTTCAGTGAGGTTAAAGTCACCGTGAGGGTCATCTTTATGGCCGTCAAACCCTGCTGCAATAAATACAATATCAGGCTTGTAAGCGTCGAGAGCAGGTAAAATCGTATCTTTATAAGCGGCTTTGATCGCCTCGCCATCAGCGCCAGCGCTTAGCGGTACGTTGAGAATTTTTTCATCGGCATTTTCTGAGACTAAGCCTGTATGCGGGTAGTGTTTGTCTTGATGTGTTGAAATATAAAAGCACGGTAGATCAAGTTGATTGACGATATCTTGGCAGCCATTGCCGTGATGGACATCGAAATCAATAATCGCGATACGCTCAAAGCCAAGATCAGCAGCTTGCGCGGCGCCGATCATGACGTTATTAAACAAGCAAAATCCCATGGCTTGGTCATATGTTGCATGGTGACCAGGCGGGCGGGTGATGCATAAGCCGACTTTTGCAGATTGTGCATGTATGTTTTTTACCGCTGTGATGACGCTTCCTGCCGCTAAGCGGGCAGCTCTTAGGCTGTAAAAAGACATCACAGTATCTTTATCAATATGTTCGTAAACACCATCTTCATACGGGTCTGATTCGCCGATAAGGGCTAAATGCGCAGCGCTATGGGCGCGCAAAATATCCTCATCTGTGGCGGGGATAGGGTCTATTTTCTCAATTGCTGTAAAAGCAGGCTTTGCAATTAAACCCAATAAGCTTTGCAGGCGCGCAGCATGTTCTGGGTGGTCTGCACCGGTATCATGTGCTAAGCATTTATCTGAGGCGTATATTTTTATGTGTTCATTCATGGAAGTGTTATGCCTTAGATGTAAATATAAAGCAAGAAAACTCAAAGGACCGTTTAGCGATGTCGGCACTACAAGCAGGAAAACGAATTTATGCAATTGGAGATATTCATGGTTATTTGGATGCCTTAAAAGTAATGCAGGACTTAATTTTTGAAGATCTAGAAGCGTCTAAAATAGACCCGAAAAATAAAAAAAACGACGTGTCGATTGTATATCTTGGAGACTATATAGACCGCGGCCCTGCATCGTTTGGTGTGATGGAAGATTTGATGGCGCAGCGTGATATTGTGGATGGTATAAACCGTGTCTTTATTTGCGGCAATCATGATTTAATTCTTAAAGATTTCAAGCCAGGATATCCGATTGCAGCAAGTTTGATGTGGTTTAAATATGGCGGTCTTAACACGCTTAAATCTTATGGCTTTGATGTAAATGACGCGATGGACTTGCCAGAAATTGAACAGCTTCAGGCGGAGTTTAGAAACGCTATCCCCAAAACGCATCGTGACTTTATTAAATCCATGCCGTTTTCTCATATTGAAGATGACTATCTTTTTGCGCATGCGGGAATTGATCCGCATAAATCCTTACTCGATCAAGGGCAAGATGATTTCACTTTAATTCGTGAACCGTTTTTGTCATGGGAGAAAAATTTAGATAAGCGCGTTGTGCATGGTCATACAATATCTGAGCAGCCAGCTATTCTACCTCATCGCATCGGCATAGATGTCGGCATTTATAAACATGCGCGTCTTGGTTGTGTGATTTTGGAAGAAGATGCCCATAGATTTATATATGCGCCAACGGCCTGTAAGGGCTATTACGACCCTAAAAGTTCAGAATAGGGCGGCGCTGCCATAAGGGCGTGTATATATTATATATGAGGGATTTTTTATTCTTTTGCAGCTTCTAATTGCTCATTCACGGTGCGAATAAGCACTTCAGACTTAAATGGCTTTTGAATTGTTGCATTGGCAAAAGCCTCCGCGCCTGTAAGCGCCCAGTCGGCAGTTAAGGCTGCGCCGCCGCCTGATATAACAATAATCGGTACGGTTTTATTGCGTGCGCGGGCAAAAGTCATGATGTCAAAGCCATCTTTTTCAGGCATGAACATATCTGTTATGATCAGGTCATAATCGTTGTTTTCAATGGCTTTTTGGCCTTTGATACCATCACAAGCATCGTCCACAATATGGCCTTCATTTTCCAATGTTACCTTAATTGTTTCGCGCACGCCATCCGTGTCATCGATTACGAGTATTCTTGCCATGATTCTAAGAAGCCTTTTATTTGTTTATAACGTCTATGTTAGTGAAAAAGCAGGTTGAGTACAACCATTTTCGATGAATACTTTTGGAAATTAGGGCGCGCCGGTGATTAAAAGAGTTTTATTTTTTATGCTGTCCGTGTCGGGCTATGGCGTTGAGAGCTGTGAAATGACGACGATCAAGGGCTATAAGTTAAGTCGAGATCATCAACGTCGCGTGGTTTAAGCTGTCGCGCGGCAAAGTTAAGCATATCAAGGCCGCTATGGTCTTTGCCCGCTTTGGTTGTACGTATATCAGGGGGGCGGCATCATTTTGATATGTCGATAAGCCTTTTTGAATCGTGGGGGTATTAGCGCTGATATTGCACGACTGGAGTTTATAGCGCAGGAATGATTCGGCACTAGATGAGCGGCATATTCTACCAGTGCAGATTAAAGCATGTTTTCATATGTACATTAAATATGTTGGTAAGGGGCAAAGAATAGATTGACCTTAGCAAGTTTATTCTTAGGATACAAATATCTAAACTGTGTATTTTTAAGAAAGATAATTCTGTGAGTTTAACAGATGTTGATATAGCGGCGAGTGCCGAAACTTCTATCGAAGTTCAAGTTGCGGACAGCCCAGAGTTAATCGAGGCGGCGCAAAAAGTGCGCTATCAGGTCTTTTATGAAGAATACGGCGCACAGCCAACCCCAGAAATGGCCGCCCAGAAAAAAGATTTTGATCCCTATGATGCCTTTGCGGATCATCTGGTTGTTATTGATCATAAGCAAAAAGATAAAAACCACGGCGTTATCGGCACATATAGAATGCTGCGCGCGACGAGTTTAAAAGGCGATACGGATTTTTACACGGCCAGTGAGTTTAAAATTGATGCGCTGAAAGACTCAGGTGCGGATCTTTTGGAGCTCGGCCGCTCTTGCGTTTTACCTGATTATCGCACGCGCCCAGTGTTGCAGGCATTGTGGAAAGGAATCGCGGTTTATGTCGCTGATCATAAAATAGATTTATTATTTGGCTGTGCGAGTTTTAATGGCACGGATATTAAGGCAATTGAAAAAGAACTCTCCTATTTATACCATTATCATTTAGCGCCGCCTTCGTTGCGTGCTGAAGCTTTAAGTGACCTCTATGTCAATATGGACATTCTGCCTAAAAACGAAATAAGCCATAATATGAAGCGGATTTTTGCGTCTCTGCCGCCGTTAATTAAAGGCTATTTACGCATTGGTGCGACAATTGGCGACGGGGCGATTATTGATGAGCAGTTTAACACAGTTGATGTCTGTATCATCTTGCCAACCCATTTAGTGACCGAGCGCTACTTGCGCCATTACCAAAGAAAAACGGATGGTAAAATTATTACAGATAGTAATTTTTCCCGAGAAATGCGCACGAATGAAGAGCCTTAAAGCCAGTTTAAAAATCATTCTCTTTTTATGTTTATGTGCGCTTGTTGTGCCCTGTCAGTTTGTCTATTTGCTTTTTGTTAAGGGCTATAGCGCCTATACAATTCCTTATCTATGGCAACGCTGCGTTTGCAAAGTCTTTGGCATTAAAGTTACCGTGAAGGGCGTTGCATTGTCAAAGCACCAGACGGTTTATTGCTCTAATCATTTATCTTATTTAGATATCCCCGCAATCGGCTCCGTATTGAAAGCGTCATTCGTTGCGAAGTCAGAAGTTGAAAAATGGCCTGTTTTCGGATTTCTGTCTAAATTACAGCAAACTATTTTTATTTCCCGCCGCCGTCACGATGCTAAAAAAGGCGCAGAGAAAATCAAAACAGGGCTGAGTGACGGCAAAAATATCATTTTGTTTCCCGAAGGCACATCAAGTGATGGGCGCAGCTTATTACCAATGAAAGCCGCCATGCTGTCACCGCTTGTTGGCTTGAGTGATGTTTACATTCAGCCCTTTACGATTCTTATTCGTAAAGTTGATGACCAAGAAATAAATAATAATGACCAGCAGCAGGGGCTAAGAGACCTTTATGCATGGCATGGTGATATGGAGCTCGCGCCTCATTTGTGGCGGTTTTTGCAAGGTAAAGGGGCAGAGATAGATTTGATCCTCCATGAGCCTATTTCAGCGCATGATATGGGCGATCGCAAGCGCCTTGTCGCGCTTTGTGAAGAAAAAATCAGAATAGCTCTTGTAACTGTTTAAATTTTTTTGCAAACTCACACAAATAATAATGATTTAATAAACGGAAAGATGAAAAATATGAGCTTCTCAGGCGACGAAATAACCCGCGTTCAAAAAACATTACAAATGCGCTTTAAAAACGATGAAATTACGCTGCGCCGCCGCGATAAGGCTGATGATTCTGTTGAAGTTTATATGGATAACGAATTCTTCGCGATTATTTATAAAAATGACGAAGAGGGCGAAGTGTCTTATGACTTTAATATGTCGATATTAGAAGAAGATCTGAAGTAAGCTTGACGTTAAATACTAAATGTTTTGAATGTTTTACGCTTAGGGGCAATCCAAAGATTGCAATATAATCGTAATTTATAGTACAATGAATCAGTATTCTTTTTCATGGTACGGATCAAAAATGTGTATCATGCGTCATATCGTTGAGTTAGCTAGGGGCAAGCATGTTTAAACAAACCACGAAATTCCGTTACATTCCGCAAGCTATCTGCTTGGGTTTGTTGATGGCTTCTTTTGCTATTATATCTACGCCAAGTAAAAAGCTTTGCGCCGCGAACCTTGAATCAAATATATGTGATCCAAATATCTGGGACACGATTGTTGGCCGCGCATGGATAGAAGCCCAGCGAGAAATCGAGATTAGCCAGTCGTTAATCACGCGCCCAGACAGCGTGCTTCAATTATCTTGCTTTGATGCTTTTGTTATTAAAGCCGCGGGTGATGCAACGCCTTTTAGTGGTGCGACGGATAAGAATGCAATTAAAACATTAATTACCAATACGGTAACCACGTCCATGACCAATTATCTTGGTTTCGCAGGCTATAGCGTCAGCTCTGGTGGCGGTACGATGGCCGGTCTAGGCTATCAAACAGATGCGAATGCCTCTTTTTCATCACAATGTCAAACGGCAATGAATGTTTGGACGCATTTTAAATGTTCAAACATGCCTGACTTGGAAGCTTATGTATTTGATACGTTAAAAAAGAATGACCCTCGTAAAATTTATACGGGAACGTCAGTAGGTACATCAATCAGTCGTTGCACCGATAAAGGTTACACAAAAAAACAACAGCAAGAGATTAATACGAAGGGAATTTACCCTCTTATTGATAGAGAAGAGATCTGGACGAGGCAAATTGAACGTTTAAATTCAGCATCTGTTGCGGCTTCTACGCCAAGCTATTTTGATTTAGTGACAACATTCTCAGATATGACTTCACCGATCGGGGCCTGCGCTGCGCCTATTCAGACGGGCGTTCAAATTGTAACGACCAGCGGCGCGTCAACGCCGGAAATGATCTGTCCTAATCCTGGGTGCTCATATAACGGTTCAAGCTGCGTACGTTAAGAGCAGGGCTTGAACAAGTAGTAATGATTTCGAATAAAGCCAGCATTATCGCTGGCTTTATTGATTCTGACGGCGAGCCAAGGATGTCTTGCCGCTGTAGTGTGAGGGAAAGAGTTAAACGGCTTGATGGAGCTGTATTGTCTTAAGCCGTGATTTTCCGCCGCGCTTAACTTCAAGGCTTGTTTTTGGTAAAGATAGTGCTTTTGACAGAAGTTTGATAATGGCCTTATTGGCCTTGCCGTCCTCGGGCGGGGTGGTCACATAAAGGCGTATTTGTTCCACGCAGCCATTTTCATCATTGGTGACGATCTTAATTTTATTCGCTGATGCATTGGGCGTAACATGCACGTCAAAGCAATCATGGTTAAGGGCCTTTATATAAGCCCATAAGGCATTATCGCTTTTTGACATTATATCTGTTCCTTAAATAAGGGGCCTACAGCTTGTAAGCGTGAAGCATTCTACACCACACCAACAGCGCCTAAGTAAAAGAAATAATTGGACTATCCCGTTTAACCTCTATAATTTTAACGCAGAAATATTGTTAAGCAAATGAATTTAATTCTCCGCGACAAAGGATCATGACAATGAGCGATTTACCAAAATGTACAGAATGTGCCTCTGAATATACTTATGAAGTGCAAGGCATGTATTCTTGCCCAGAATGTGGCCATGAATGGCCGAAAACAGCCGAGGGCGACGCAGAAGGTTCTGGCGACAAGGAAACCAAGGATGCGGTTGGTAACGTGCTCAAAGACGGCGATACGGTCAGCATTATTAAAGACCTGAAGGTCAAAGGCTCTTCTTCTGTCGTTAAAGTCGGCACCAAGGTTAAAAATATCCGTCTTGTTGATGGCGATCATGATATTGATTGCAAAATCCCGGGTATTGGCCCGATGGGCCTTAAGTCACAATTCGTTAAAAAAGTTTAAGAGACGGAGAATACGTTAAAATCGTGATCTAGCCCCCATAATGAACCTATATTTACGGGCATGGGCGTGGCCTATCGAATCTTTTTGAGGCTGGTTATTATTTTCCATAAACAAACACTTGCTTTTATTTCAGCTTTACTTTATATTGCCTCAACACAATATCTTTGGGGAAAGAAATATGAAGCAAGAGTTCATGAGCGCAGCGAAGCGCATAGGTAAATTTTTATCAGTTCCAGTATTGGCCTTTATGCTGGCAGCCTGTGGCGGCGAAGCTTCAGCCAGCAACGCGAGCACTGCTGCTGCACCAACAACAGTGGTCATGTCACAGAGTGTGAAAAAAGAGCTTCCATTCCCTCAGTTTCCAGCGTCAATAGAAGAGGTCCATTATAAAGGCCAAAAAGGCTGCCTTGCTGACAATGATAAGACATCTCTTATAATTGGCGCTATTATGAGTAATGAAGGTTTAGAGTCTGTTGGTGCTTTGAGCTTTATGGAGACACCTAAAGATGGTGCGCATAGTTTTCGCATCATATATAATAAAGAAAAAGATTACAGCTATATCATGGCGAATAAAGCTGAGGGATCTTTATGCCTTATCGACAAGTTAAAAAATATGTCTTTCCGAAATACGTTGAGCCTCCAAGCAGCCCGTTATACTCAACAAGGAGAATATTCAACAGAGCAGTGTAGTTTTACTAAGCGTTACGGTAATATTTGTGGAACGTTCGCACAGGTATCCGGTGCATTAATGAAGAATGGCTTTGCTGTTGATTGGCAAGGTGAAAGACAGAATGGCGATGTTCTGACACTGTTATCTAGTGATCAAAAATCATATTACCTGACAACGGATGATGTATCAGGTGCAACGGTCGTTACTGGTGCAGGTAAGTATCCGTTTAAATATATCCAAGTTCCCGCGAAAGCATTATTGGCCAATAACTATTAGGCAAAGCTGAAATCATTCATATTCATGTGATTTGGTGCAATTTCTGGGGTTTCCGCTTCTGTATTTGCCGCTTCTTTATTAGTCTGAGAAATCAGGACCTGCTGGCCAGTAAGTTCTTCTAGAGAGAAACTATCGTCGAAACTTAGAGGGTTAAAGTTGTCGCTTAATTCTTCGCGTGGTTCATTTAACTTTGCAGCTCTATACGCTGCTAAATCATTCTTCACCTCTTGGCTCGAATCTTCATTGGCGTTTTTTTTGATAGCATCAATTTGGTCTTTGAAATCCTTATTTGTTTCGTAGGCATCTTCCACGAACTTCATATCTTCTTCGGTTTCTGTTCCCTTCTTGAAACGCTCTGCCATCTCTAAGCTCTGTGCAAGCTCTAGGTTATATCGGGCCCGTTCTTCTGGCGTTTTTGCGTTCTCTGCTTTCTCTTTTAACTGCTTATTGTAATTAGAAAGTGCGGAGTTTAAATCCCCGCGGCTTATCTCAAGATCACCAATCTTCATCATTTGCTCATCGCGGACGGCGCGGTAAAAGGCCTCGGTAAGGTCATTGGCTTGCTTTTTTTCTTTTTCTTCTTTTTCTTGGGCAATTTTTGCATCACCAATCATATCAATGCTTAAGCCTGAGTCCTTCATGAACTCATCCTGTCGCAAGCCTTGTTGCGTTGTGGTTACAGCATCATAGCCGCTGACCTCATGCTCAGCTTCATACTTTCCCAGATCGTTTAAACCGACCTCAAGCGCTTCATAATCGCTCATAGCGAAAACTCTCTTCTTGTAATAAATAGTAATTTTAAAAGGAGAGAAAAAAAGAAATCCCCTCACACACGCTTTCAATCCTACAGCGTAAAAATTAAGATATTATTACTATTGCATAAGATTGCATACATTAAGGTTTTGGTAATGTTTTCAAGTGATTGGTGAAGGTGTGCCCAGCAAGTCGCGAGGCCATACGGTGTTTGCGATAAGCGGTGTTTATTGGTGAAAGCAACAAAAGGCTCACCTTGTATTAGCTGGGCCTTTTATAATATATGGAGCTTAACTTAAGCCTCGGTTTCTTGCTCGGCCTGAGGCTTGGTGCTGATCAGTAACACGGCCGTTCCTGCTATTGCTGATAACAAAGAGCCGCCTAATACGCCGAGCCTAACGGCGGATATGTTGTCTGCGTGATCAAAGGCGAGCATGCCGATAAATAAAGACATTGTAAAACCAACGCCAGTCAGTAGCGCCATACCGTAATATTGCCCCCATGAGACGTCCTCAGGCAGGCGGCAGATTCTCAAAGCTACGGCGAGCGCAGTAATGCCCATAATGCCGATTTGTTTACCTAGAAATAAGCCGAGCATAATGCCAAGGGTAATAGGCTGCATAAATGTAGCCAGTCCGAGGCCTGCCAGTGAAACGCCGGCATTCACAAAGGCGAAAATCGGCAGAATAGCGAAGCTTACCCATGGATGTAAAAAATGCTCCATTACGATTAACGGTGATTTACCATCTTCATTTTTAGCTCTTAACGGAATAAGCAGACCAATGGCAACGCCAGCAAGCGTCGCATGGACGCCTGATTTTAGTACGCAGGCCCAAATAAACAGTCCTAATATCACATAGGGACCAAGCTTGGTCACGCCGCGCCAATTCATCACCGCCATCAAAGCAAGGCCAATGCCAGCAAGGCTGAGTGAGAGTAGGGATGTGTCCGTGGAGTAAAATAACGCAATAATCACAATGGCGACCAAATCATCAATAATGGCAATGGCGACAAGCGTGACTTTTAGCGCCGTAGGAATGCGCGTGCCCAGTAACATAAGGATACCAAGGGCAAAGGCAATATCAGTGGCGGCAGGAATGGCCCAGCCTTGTAGGGCGGCTGGGTCGCTCCAGTTAATATAGGCATAAATCGCAGCGGGGGCGATAACGCCGCCAATCGCGGCGATGGCCGGCAGAATAAACTGCGAGGGTTTGGACAAATGTCCTTGTAAAATTTCGCGCTTAATTTCGAGCCCGACCAGTAAAAAGAATACCGCCATAAGGCCGTCATTAATCCAAAGCAAAAGCGGCTTATTAATCGCGAAAGCGCCAATTTGCAAGACAACAGGCGTATCTTTTATCGCATCATAAAGCGCGAAAAGGGGCGAGTTCTCCATAAACATGGCCAACACAGCGGCTATACAGAGTAAAATACCTGGCGATGCAGGTAATGCGATGAATTTACGAAGGCTCACTGTAATCGTTTCCATGGGTATCCTAATGTGTCTGGCTTATGTTTACGGGTGTTTATGGGGCTACTTAATGTCGCTTTAAATGATCGACAATAAGGCCGGTTATTTTAAGCGGGTTCGAATATTATTTCGAACTATATTAGACTATTTTAGGGCTGTGTTATAGTGCGATCTATAAAAAACGACAATTGTTGTGCCGCGCTATGCGCTTATGGCCTCTATCAGCGGTTTTTCATGGCCTTACATGCTATCGTCTGTTCTTGTTGTTTGTGGTCGGCATTTGGCAAAGAGTAAGCTGCTCCATGCCGCAATAAACAATACACCGCCAATCGGGGTAAAATAGCCAAGAGCAGGGATATTCAGCAGGGCTAAAGCATAAAGACTACCGCTAAAAACCAACGTAGCGCAGATAAACAACGCGGCTGAGAGGCCTAGCACTTTATGAGACGCAAAAGGTTTATCCAATACATAGAGGCCCATCGCCAGTAAAACAAGGCTGTATAATTGATGGTAATGCAGCGCTGTTTGCACAACATCAAGGTCAAAGCCTGCGCCTAAATGCCTGAGCGAGGCACCGATTATGACGGATGAAGCCCCAAATAAAGCGGCCATAATTAAAACCCAACGCATGAGCGTAAATCCTTATATCTATATCAATGATTAAGGGCTGAATTTAGCATTGTTTAACGGGTAAAGAAAACAGGTAAAATGCCAAGCTGCCTTTTAAAGCCCCTGACATTCCATTTGGGCTATGCGGCGTAGGTGAATGTGGCCGATATGAATAGAACCATCATCAATGCTCGCTTGTAAATCGCTGAGTTTAGCTTGCGCTTTCTTGATATCACGGCGGCCTTGGCATGTGCCATAATGGAAATTAAGCGCCACTTTATTGCGGTGGTTGGGATCGACTTCTTTAAGTTTTTGGAAGAAAATGGCATCCAGTTCTTGGCGTTTGGCGCCGGTCTTTATATGCTGCTCGGGCGTCATTTTTTCGCCAGAGGGAACGGTGGCTATTTCATTATATTCTTCAGTTAATTTGTCGGCTAAATCACAATATTCATTCAGCCATGGTTCCGATCGGCTAAGGTCATTTAACAGCCGTTTTTTTGAGGTCTGATAGCTATCCTGAACCTGTTTAAGTTTCTTGTTTAGCTTGCTTCTTTTGAAGCGCTCAATATAGAGATCAAGGGATTTACCGGAAAGGCACTGACAATAAGGCTCGCTGTGTTTCTCTTCTCGGCATGATTCATAGGGGGCTTCACGCATGTCTTTGGCGAAAGCGCTGTTTAGGGGCGCTATAAATAGACACCCCATGATCAAGGCCTTGGAAATAATATGCATGCTATGCCCCTGTTTATAATAGATTCTTTATAATGCTACTCTAGCTTAAGGTGAAATGCAACTTTTCGCTGGCGCTTGTATAATCGCCGTTGGGGGCTTAAATATTGCTTTATAAACCAAGACCGCGCAGTCCGTAACCAATAGCAAAGGCCGAACCCGCTGCAATAAGGCCAATAAGCATTGTTTTTAGGCCTTGATCCCACCATCTATGGATAGACCACTGGCTTTTAAAGGCACCAATAGCAAAGAAAGATAGAGCCGATAGGGCAAAGGCCCATTCAAATGCATTATTTACGTTGAATACAAAGGGAATTAACGGCATAAATCCGCACAGTAAGAAGGCTATAAAAGTATGTATTCCCGCCATAAGGGGCGATTTTAGCGCTGGTGACAGGCCATATTCTTCGGCCATCATGATGCTTATCCATTGCTCGTTATTATCTGAAATAGTCTCGACAATTTCCTCCAAAACACCGCCAGAAAAGCCCTTTTTCGCGTAAATTTGTCGGATTTCTTCTTTCTCGCCGCATGGATTCTGGGCGATATGGCTTTGTTCGACTTTACGCAGGCGATCATAATCATCTAATGTCGTTTTACTGCTTGTATAAGCGCCCGCTGCCATGGAAAACCCATCACCAATTAAGTTGGCAAGACCTAGAATTATGACGATGTGCGGCGATAGACTCGCGCCGACAACGCCCGAGACGATGGCGAAGGTTGTAACGACACCGTCAATGCCGCCATAGACCCACTCTCTTAAATAGTTAATTTTAATATTCTCAGCGAGGCGGGCTTTAATGGCCTCTGGCGTGTGTTTATGATTTTGATCAATCATCTTTAGGGCTTCTCTTATGCTGTCTGTGATGTTTGCACAGTTTTACATTTAAATAACTCAATGTGCAGCATAAAAATCAAGGACACTGCTTGAAGCATGTTTTCTGCTTTCGGCAGCGCTCTATTGCGCCGTGCGCGGAAACCTAAAATATAGTTTTGCTGTTATGGTTTATGTTCATAAAAAAGGGGCATATGCAAAAAAAGGCAAAATAGACGAAGAGTTTATAGCTCTTAATAAAAGTTATTCCCGTGTATCATTTGAAAAATTGGCGGCGCGTTACATGCTAGAGGAACATCTTGAGTGATGCGTTCAGGCTCGAACATTATTAACCATTTTATAAATTGTACGCGTTTACAATCTTGGCGGCTTTTCTATGTGCTATATGCATGTTTAAAACAGTGTCGAATAAGAATTTTTCGCATTCAAAATCGATATTTTCTAAACGCTGTATATGTGTGCCTTGGCGCAAGATGATGGCACTTTCATCACGGTCAATAGAAATATTCTCAAGCGCGTCATCGCTAAGACGTCCTAATATATTTTTGAATTCCATTGCTCTGGGCTGATTCAAAAATTCTAGTAAATTAGAGGACATAGCTCCGCGGCCTGTGATCTCTCTTTTAAGCCACAAGATCTCGATTCCATCAGATGTAGTGATTTTGCCATTGGTTAAAGGCCGAGGCGGTCTTGCCCTCTTCAAGGACTCGATCAGCGCATGGTCATCATCATTGACGCCAAAAAAAGTATCTAACAATCTGTTTATTTTGCTCATGAATTTACTATTGCATAAAGCTGGTCGCTTAGCAAGCCCCGCGAGATGTGAGGTTTTGAAAAAAGGCCTCAGGGCTTTACTTTGTTTAGTCTTATTATTTAGCGGCTTTTTGTACCGCTTCGCCAGCGCGTTCAATGTCACGACCCGCGCCTTGCATAGTCTCGCAGGCACAAAGACTAAGGCCGAGAATGGTTAAAGAAAAAAGCATTAGAAAACGTTTCTGAGTGAACATGGTTATATATCCTTGAATGTTGAGATTAAAAATTTGAGCTGTTTGCGCAGGCTTCACATGCGGGGGGCTTTGCCTTTTAATGCATGGACAAGCGCCGCTATAAGAAACAAGACGACAAAGACCACGAATAACAAACGTGCAATTTCTATAGCGCTAGCGGCAATGCCACTAAAGCCAAAAAAGCCGGCCACGAGGGCAATTATTAGAAATGTTATAGCCCATCTAATCATGGACAGTCTCCTTCTTTGAGTTGTCTCTACTTAAGCGCCATCACTTTAGCAGGCGGCACAGCCGCAGGGGCTTTCTTAACAATTTCAGGAAATGCTTCATAGCCAGTGGCTTCTACAATGTCGATATCGCGGACGCTGTCATGTAGGCGTGTTACAGCCATGGATTTGCCGATTGAATCTATGCTGCTTGGCTTACGGCCATAAAGCCCAATATAATCATTACACATTGTATTAAGCGGTTTTGAATGGGCAGGGGCATTTGACCATGTGGCTAAATCCGTTGGTACAGAAAGTGTTTTGAACGTGTATTGCAAGGATGCGCGCGCTTCGCCTTTTTTATTCTTCATAGGCAGCTTGGATGGATCAAGATCAACAAGGTTAACATTCGACATAGACGTGACTTTGCGCAACGTACCCGTTACATCGCCATCAAATGTGCCCGCAGCTTCGGTAAATACAGCTAAATCGACTGTACCGCTTTTTAGTTTTTGCAGCATATCAACGTTGTTTTGTGTGTGTACAAGGTTGATTTGGTCATGATAATCAGCAAGGAAAGAGCTATGGATCATTTCACGGGCAAAATCAGAGCCTGTACCGTTCCATTGCCAGGCTAAGTTAATTTCCTTGCCGTCTTCAAGGTCTTTAATAATGTCAGTATAGCTTGTATAAACAGGGGAGGCCGACCATGCGCATTCCTCAATATTTATTTTTTTAACCAATACAGCATAATCTTTCATATGGGCATCAAGCTGACTTTTATTTGGAGAGGATTCTGCGTAATTATCCGCAACAATCGGCTCAACCAAAGACAAATGCAGTTCATTACCGCTTTCGGCTAAAGAGAAATAATTATAAGTAGCGCCGCCCGGATTGCTGTAGCCATAGCCAATAGAGCCTTCTTTTGATAGACCTTCAGAAAGAGCATTGCCGATGAATATATATGAACCTTGACCAATTTCAGGGCTATATGTTCCTGAATTAATCGTGGTGGCGGGGGATTTTGCTTTGATTTCACCCATTTCGGTTCTGTTGAGTTTTTCAGAAATCATGTTGGCGGTTAATGCAACGCTGACCGCAGCTGTTGTAGTGATAATAACGTTTTTGATTATAAAATTCGTCAGATTATAATCAGGCACGCGTGCTTTCATCCAATAGAGCACCGTGGCCGCTGCGCCCCATTTTTTCTCAGCATTACGCTTATCGGTTTTAAAGGTCGCTTCTTTTGATCTTGTTTCTTCGTGTACAGCTTTTTTAATGGCGCTGAGCTCAGATTCCGTCAGGTTGCTATGATCTTTGAGAATATCTTCAAGATCTTCGCGCGTGATCCGACTGCGAACGACATTGAGCAGTTCTTTGAACTGCTGAGAAGTGAGTGTAATAGGTGTCTCATCTTTTTTGTTGCTGTCGCTCATAATTTTTCCGCCTAAAGTTATTTCTATGGCGACACCATACAGCAGCGGGTTACGTAAAGTCAAGAAGCGTGTGTTACTTATAAACGCGTTATACGCAAAGCCTGGTAAACATAAGGGGCAAGGCGCCTTTAACGTAATATTTATTATTTCAGGGTATTTTTAGATATCACGATGAAAAGCAAGCCATAATCAAGGTTATGGAGCAATATGGGAGTTCTATGAAAAGCTTACGGGTAGAATATGTTCGCGCAGTTAATGATTTTAAAGATGAGCCCAAAGCTCTGCTTGAACTGGCTGTTGAACGCCCGTCATTAGCCATAGACACCTTAGATGCGCTTAACGAAATTATTGAAGAAGCGCATTTGTTGGTGGGGGAGCTCGAAGATGTGGCGGGACGAGGCGCGGCCTTGCGCTCTATGGAATTAGAACGGACAATCGCCAGCGCTTCATCATCCATGTATAAGATCGTGACAAATGAAGATATAATATCTAAAGACCCTAATGTTATTAATCATGCAATGACATTATCAAAAGATTTACTTATCAATAATATTGCTGTGGGGGCATCTCAAACAAGATTTTCTGTGAATGTGGGCTCTTCACAGCCAGAAGATCCCGTGGCCATAAGCTATAAAGCTTCTAGCCCTCTACATGTCTATTTTGAGGCCGCTAATAATAGCGATGAAAGTGCACAAACAGGCATTAACGAATTAAAAGCCATGGCGACATATGGCGCAATAGACCCTGGTATGGCTGCGCATTATATATCTGAATTAGGCGTTAATCATTCAACTCAGGCGCCTATAGCTTATCAGGCCTTGACCTCTTTAATTGAAGCGGGGACACTTAAGGATGGCATAACGCTGTCTTACAATCCAAATGAAGATGCCAGAAGAAATGTCGTCTATGAAAACGCAGGTGAAATGATTGCTGATTTTGCTGTAAAGGCTCAATCATCCGCTGCGATCGACCCCATAAAAGTACATGACACATTTAGAAGCTGGCAGGCCGATGGCGTGATGAGTGAAAGCGCAGCGCATAAAGGCCGTAAATTTTTAGAAAAAGAAGTCTATGACCTTGCGAAACTTAATTTTGAAAATCAAATTGACCTGCACCAAGATGTTGATGGCACGTATACATACCCTAAATTAAGAGCCTCCTCTGATTACAGAGAATCTTTTACGACGGAGAGCAGCTTGATCCACATGGTTGAAGCCTCAAGGCATAGTTACGCAGATTCTCAAGAGGTCATGAAAAACTTGCAGCAATATGCAGCAGAAGGATTAATTGATGAGGCTTCTGCGGCGCATTTTATTTCAGTCATTGGTACATCTTACTCCGAATATGGCGGCGAAGCAGTGAAACAAATTTCTGAATTAATGCAAAGTGAGCTAACTACCAAAACCGTGCTGATAAACGGAGATGCTGTTTATAATGGCTACAGAGCGGAAGCCTTGGTTAAATTAACCAATGAAAACCCGCTTGTTAAACCTGAAGACACAGCACGCGTCATGCAAAATTTGTTCGAAAACGGCCATATTGACCAACATGACCTTGATTACGGCCTTATCAGCATTAATCATATGCCTTTAGCCTTCCAAAACAAGACTATAGCTGATCCAAATCAGCATATGAAAGATACGTTTTATAACCGAGGCACATTCGATATATCTTATGTTGACGTACTTGTTGAAGGGTATCACGTTGAAAATTCAGAAATTTATCAACCCGATCAGGGTGAAAAGCGCTTTGCGGTGAATGAAACGAATTTTGAAGATAAACCGAGCTTTAAAAGAGAGCCCTTATATTTCGATAATGATGTTCTATTTGAAAACGGCATTGAAAACGGCTATGTCGTCGCATATGGGGATGTTCTTGTCGCCGGTGATGTAATGGGGGCTTCGCTCACCTCAAACGCCATAAATATTGATGCGCCTGTAAACAAAGTGACGATTACAGGTAATGTTGACGGGGATAGCTATATAGGGCTCAGTGGTCGACGTTCTCGTCTAGAGATATTGGGCGATGTTGGGCCAGATAGTCACGTGAATGTTAACGGGCATTATGGCGAAGTCTACGTGCATGGATCGATACATCCTGATGCCGTTGTTAAAGCGAGGCGTATTGTTTCTGACATAGATACGGGAACACCAATCTTAAGAGAAGGCACAAATCAGGCCGAAGCCATTCAAATTGAAGCGCCAGCCGAAATAAAACCTATAGAACAAAAACCGTCATTCACTTTGCAAACAATGAGTGTTTTATAAGGGCTACATCAAGGCTTATATCTATCCTGCATTATCCTAAACTCGCTTAAATTCTTCTTAGATCCCGCCACATCAGAACCTCTCTCTCCGTTATGAACTCTGAACGGTTTGACGGGGGCTTTAGTTTGCGTTAAAAGGCATATGGATAGCGCGCTGAATATGATCATCGCCGTATTTAAAAAAATAATAGGCAGCGAAACAAATCTAGGATTAGCTTCACATGAATACACCAATTTTAAAATTCTACAACGATAGTGGATATGAACAAGCGCTTGAGTTTTTAAAGGCCTCCGATAATCATAAAGTCCTGCGTAAAGTCAGTTTTCCTAATCCGCGCCAAATTAATATTCCGGATCAAGGCGGAGCGGCTATTTATCGGGGGATCTATTTAGACACGGAAACAACAGGTATTTCTCATGCTGATGATGAGGTGATCCAAATATGCTTACTGCCCTTTATCTATACGAAACGCGCGGTTGATAATCATGTTCAAATCATTGGGGTCTATCCGCCTTATATTGGCTTCAAAGAACCCTCAGAGCCGCTTACTCAAGAAATTATTGACCTTACGGGCATCACAATGGATATGCTCAAAGGCCAAGATTTAGATATCGAAAAAATAGAGACTATTTTAGAAAAAGCCGATTTTGTCATTGCGCATAATGCCGCTTTTGATAGGCCTTTTACCCATGGCCTGACGGCAAAATTTGCTGCAAAAAAATGGGCGTGTTCGATGAGCGATATTCCGTGGAGAGAGCTTGGCTTTGACAGCTTAAAACTTACACATCTCGCCTCAGCTTTAGGCTTTTATTTCGAACCGCATCAGGCTGATAAAGATTGTTTGGCTGGACTGGCTATACTCGCGCAAGATTACGAGGATGGTGAAAGCTTTTTTCATAAAATGATCGCGGCGGCAGAAAAAGACAGCATCACTATTCGCGCTGAACACGCGCCGTTTGAGGCCAAGGATATATTGAAAAACAGAGGATACGGTTGGAAAGATGGCAGTGATGGCCGCGTAAAAGGCTGGGAAATTGCCGTGTCCATTGATAAAGCTGAAGAGGAGAGAGCTTGGCTCGCTGCTGAGGTGTATAAGGGAAAGCCCAAATTCTCAGAGAAAACAGAAAATGCCCTTACTCGATTTACAGCAGCTTAATTATAACGTGACGAGCAAAGAAGAGCAGAGCAGGTGTGAAGGGGCTGTCAGACTAAAATGAAGAACTTGGGATGCCCCTGTGAATCTAGACAGCTTACTGATAACAATGTTTTAAAATCACAGAGCGGTTTAGATTCTGATGTTTTCACGGCGCTTACCGCCGTAAAAACAACGATATTCAAACAATCTATCAATGTATATGTTTACTATTACAGGACAGTAGTAAACATATATGTATACCGCTGTATAGATAAAGTATACATTTAAGTTGACTTTTGTAGGTGTCTGGTATATAAATATGTTGACTGAAATATCGTCATCGTAAACATAAAGGTCGACAATGAGTATAGAGAAGATAGTTGCTAAGCAATATCGAGATAAAGTTAACCAAGCTGTAAAACAGTTTGGTGACTTCTCTATACATCCACAAGAAGGATGGCTAAGAACCGTAAGAACGGCGCTTGGTATGTCAGGTACTCAATTGGCAAAGCGGCTTGGTGTTACCAAGGCCAGAGTGTCAAAGGCAGAACATGACGAACCTTCAGGTAGTGTAACATTGAAGACAATGCAAAGCATGGCCGAGGCCATGGATTGTAAGTTTGTGTATGCGGTCGTGCCAAATGAAGATGTAGAGGCAATCATCCAGCAACGCGCAAAGAAGAAAGCTCGGTTGCAGGTAAAAGCAGCCTCTACTCATATGGCACTTGAAGCACAGTCATTGAACAAAGAACAACTTGAATTTGAAATTGAACGAATTGCAGCGCAAATCATTGATAAGATGCCGTCAGATTTTTGGAATGATGAATGAGTGATGATCATTCCAAATTTGGGGATTACCCAGAAGGCGCGACGCCTCTAGATCCAGATGAACTTGTAGGCCTTCGTTTTAAACATGTTTCGACCAGAGGTGAGCTTGACCAACTGGAACAAGCAGGTATCACAGACGGTATCAAATGGTTGGCCAAGCAGAAAAAGCCTGATGTATTATCGGAAGCTTTTGTTTGTGAGCTACACAGAAAGTTATTTGGTAGCGTTTGGCTTTGGGCGGGTACGTTCCGCCGTACTGAAAAAAAATATTGGTGTTGACCCGATTCAGGTGGCAATCCAGTTAAGGCAGTTGTTGGATGATGCAAAATATTGGATCGAACATGGAACTTATGAGCGTCGAAAATGAGAATGTAAGCACGTCACGTTTTAAGAAGCGTTGGATTATTTGGGGGGCTTTCGTCACAATAACTCTCGTACTGGGCTTTATGCTCAGAGACTATGTCGTTCCATCTACTTGGAACTATAAAGTTACGGTCCAAATAGACACCCCTAAAGGGATGGTAGAAGGACACTCTATAAGTCAATTATCCAACAGGCCTAAAATAATTAAGGGATACAACACAGGAAACCCTGCAAAATATAGAGGTCAAGCTGTTGTAGTAAATTTGCCAACTCAAAAGCGAGTATTTGCTCTTATCAGCCCAAGTATATTCTATAAGGCTTTTCCTCACGAAGGTGGAGTAACAACAAGAGCGGGCATAAAATACCATAAAAGGTTAAAAGCAGGGATTCAAATAGAGAGTATCAACTTACCCATGAAATTTGTATATTTCGAAGACGATAAAGATGCGCGTTCTTTAAAGGTAATATCAAGAGATGAATTTTCAACGTTCCTCGGTGAAGGGGTTACACTGAGTAATATAATTGTTGAGAAAACGAAAAAAACTCCTGAGCGGACAAGTATCGAAAACAAACTGCCTGCGAACATTAAATCTCAAGAGTTTTGGGAGTGGCTATCTGGGCTAGAATATAGTGATCCACGGAGACTTTCCATTAGCAGCTTTAAGTAGGGTTAATACAATGACAGTAGACAATGAAATTTTTCATGCTCTTTTAGCTATGGATTCTTATAATAGTGATCTGGCAACAGTTAACCGGACAATAACCGTCTTTGTAAATTCCATCAAATAAACCGTCAACCACGAAATGGCCGCCTAGAGAATAGGGAGATTTTGTCGTGTAAAAGCTAAATTCTCCGCAGTTGACACAAACTCAACAACGTCAAAACCCCGCTATGTGCGGGGCCTGTGGGGTAGAATTCTCTAGATGTACAGAAAGGCAGACTCAATGGTGGTGTATCGTAATACATCAATCCAACTTGTCAAACATCTGTCAAGATATTGTAATAGAATAACAAAAGCGACCCACCAAACTTTCCAGAGATTTGGTAATCACCCAGAATTCGAACCTCTGTATTTATCAACATTTTATGTCTACAGATCGTCCGCTGACACGCCTTGCTCCAGCAGCTCAATCAAGCCTGTGTAAACATAAAGACGTTCCTTCCCAGCGCCCGCGATGTCTTTAACAATCCCAAGCTCTTTCAGGTTATTCAATGCTGCCCGCGCCGTAGGGACGCTTACCTCCAGCGCCGCTGCCATATTGATGGCGTTGGAAATGGCAACTTTTTGAAGACACTCATGTGCTTGCCCCGCCGTAATCCCAGCGCGTTTCAGTGAGGCGATCTTCTCCTGATCGGCCTTGAAGAGGCTGGAAATCGCTTGGCTGGTTGCCACGACCTGATTGGCGGTTTCGGCAACACCATGAAGGAAGTAATCCAGCCAACCCTCCCAATCGCCCGCCGTGCGGACAGCACTCAGACGCGCATAATACTCCTGACGGTTATTCTTGAAAAATAAGCTGAGGTACAGGTTCGGCTGGCGCAGGTCGCCCATCATCATCAAGAAGAAGGTAATCAGCAAACGCCCGATGCGCCCGTTACCGTCAAGGAACGGGTGGATGGTTTCAAACTGGACATGGATGAGGCCCGCATCAATCAGGGCAGTATAGGGCCGTTCTTCTTGATGCAGATATTTCTCAAGAGCATCCAGACACTCCATCAATCGCTCTGGCGGCGGCGGAACAAAGGCGGCATTGCCAGGCCGCGATCCACCAATCCAGTTTTGCGATGTGCGGAACTCGCCTGGCTGCTTGTTGCTGCCCCGCCCTTTGGAAAGAAGGATCGTATGCATCTCGCGGATCAAGCGCAAAGAAACAGGAAAACCTTCACGGACACGCTTCAGGCCATGTTCCAGCGCGGCAACATAAGACGACACTTCTGTCACATCATCGATGGGGACGCTGGTCACTTCGCCGCTTTCATGGAGCAGCAGATCAGAGAGGGATGATTGTGTCCCCTCAATCTGGGAAGACAGCACAGCTTCTTTGCGAACGTAGTAATAGAGCAGCAAATTGCTGTCCGGCAGGATATCGGCCACGGCATCAAGCTTGCCCAGCGCCTGATTGGCTTTGGACAACAGCCCCTGCAGGGGCAGCAAATCTAATGGCGGTTCTGGGGGTAACGCAGGCGGCAAAAAGGCCTGATAGGTTTCCCCAGCAGTGACGCTACAGCGTATATAAGAGCCAAGTCGACTTTGATTGTCAGACATGGCCATCCTTTCTTTGCAAATCCATAAAAGAAAATATAAGCAATTATTCTTTCTTTGTAAAGCGAAAACGGGGCAATACCACCCCCAGAGAGGGTACAAAAGGAAAGAATAACTAAATTACCTTTCTTTTCTGCCTATTAAAAGAAAGGATGGCTCACGTCCGAGGCTTCAACCAATCACCCTTCAATAATTTCATACCTCCCCGTCTTCTTTGCCCCAACAAAGCGGATTTTTCCTGCTTCCTTTAACTTTTCAATGTCACGTCTGGCTGTCTTAAGAGAGACGCCAAATTCTCCTGCAATATGTTCAGCACGCCCCTCATTCATGTGCTGCAAAAGAATCAGAAACCAGCCCTGTCGCTCATTCAAAAAGTTTATTGGGACATCAATTACATTTATAGGGACATCGGGAATGACCTCTTCTGAAACAGATACACGCCGCCCCACAGCCCGTCTTCATTGGCGATGGTATCGGCCAGTGTAATACTGTTGTCCTGATCTGATACTGTTTGCGCCAGCGATGCGGGTGTCGATCCCGTCCAGCGCTTTTGCGCTTCAGCGGCAATGACGAGATTGCGGGCTGCATTGTTGACAGCGGCTTTGATAAAGCTGCGCCTATCGCCTTTGGCGGGATCAAAACTTGGCCACGCATGCAAATATGCGATCATCAATTCCTGTTGCAGATCGTCAAAATCATCCGACGTAAAAATCGGCATTCTGGTCAAAGTCCGTGCCTTATAGGCAACAAAAAAAGCGGCGTAGTTATCTACGCCGCTGTAGCTGTTTTTAGTCATTCCTTTTTTCCTTGGTTAGCCCCAGGAAAGGAAGAAATGATTGGCAGAACTCGAATTTAACTTAGGAAGAAACGCATGCCTGTTAACGAGTGCCAATGATGCACGCGTTAATTACGCCAACACCAATCCCCTCGGTTAGAATAAAAGAAAACTGCAACAATCACGTTCATAGACACTTCAACATCTTCCGAATTCATGGGGCTGGTTGCGTCGTTTTACGGACGTTTTTTTCAGCTCGTTTTTTCGCGGCAAGATGAAGCCTATGAATCGCGTGCAACCTCACAAGAAGGCACAAATCACTCTGATAGTTACTTTTAGATTACTAGCCAGACATACAATCATATGAAGGAAAATTTGATGATCATTGGATATCAAGGGCTGTATCAATAGTATGATTGTCAGCGTATGAACGCTGGAAAGAAATTTACGAAAATCAAATTTGTGTAATTAATACGAAGGTATGTACACTTATTGGTGTGACAAATGATGAAATGATTATTTCAGCCCAAAAGCAGAATCAGTGCAGTCGATTTTTATGTGTTTCCTTGAGAATATCGATAACCGTATTTCTAATGTATCATTAGAAAAAGGAAGCAATGCTCTTACCCCTTAAATCGCAACCATCAGCGTGATTAGAATTTAGGAATTGACATTGCAAACATATGAATATATATTCATATGTAAGAATCAAATTATACTAAGGATCAATCATGGCCAACTCCCATTCCGACCACGACCACAAAGACGGCAGCTGCGGCAGCCAAAAACATGATCATAGCGATCATGGACATGGTCACGATCATGACCACGATCATTCGCATGTTCCAGCCGTTACGCAGGATAATGAACGCAAAATTCTGGTCTCTTTCTTTCTGATCTTTACCTTTATGGTGATTGAGGCCGTGGGGGGCTGGATTTCTGGTTCTTTAGCACTACTGGCCGATGCCGGACACATGCTTACTGATGCGGTCGCTTTGGGACTAGCCTATGCCGCCTTCCGTTTTGGTCGTCGTGCCGCCGATAAACAACGTACATTCGGTTATATGCGTTTTGAAGTCATCGCAGGACTTGTCAATGCTCTGACTTTATTTGCGATTGTAGGCTGGATTGTTTATGAAGCGATCGAACGCTTCCAATCACCTCAACCCGTCATGGCTGGCCCGATGATGGCGGTTGCCGTCGCAGGCTTGCTTGTGAATATTTTTGTACTTTGGTATCTCACACGTGGTGATACCGAACATGTTAACGTCAAAGGGGCGATCCTTCACGTGATGGGGGATTTACTAGGTTCTGTCGGGGCTATCGTTGCTGCCATCACTATCTGGTATACAGGATGGACACCTATCGACCCGATCTTGTCGGTGTTGGTATCCTTACTGGTTCTGCGCAGTGCATGGGTTTTGTTTAAACGCACCATTCATATCCTGCTTGAGGGAGCGCCAGCCGATGCCAGCACTGTCGATGTAACGGCACATTTATTGAAAACGGTGGATGGTCTTGAAAATGTAAGCCACGTTCATGTTTGGATGATCACATCAGGTCGTTCAATGGCAACCCTGCATATCCAGCCGAAAGCCGGTGTCGATGTGCCAGCAGTGACCAAACGTGTTGAGCAGGAATTGAAAGATAAATTCAATATTGAACATCCGACCGTCGCTATTGACTGGCAAGGCGATGCCGCATGCAGTCTTGAAGATGCTCCGAAAACAATTAATCCCCACGCAGGCCATGACCACTAAAAAGCAAAAAAATCAATCGCAACAGGATGTCACTATCCTTTCCGAAACCTTCCGCCTGCTGGGTGACCCCAGCAGGTTGAAGATTCTTCTGCACTGTATAGATGGTTCCAAGTCCGTTACAGACATTGCCGAAGAGCTTGATTTGTCCCAATCATTGGTTAGCCACCATTTACGATTATTGCGTGGTGCACGATTGGTTGTCGGCGTAAGGCAATCAAAACAGGTTTTTTACGAAATTGCCGATAGCCATGTAAGCGACATGCTCCTCGACATGATTACACACATTGAAGAAGAGCATGACGACCATTAACGGTATTTGTGATCTTTATTTCGTCAAAATTAATAGCTATATTGTAAAGTATGAACATGAGGAAATGGATCAGCATGATTGTGATGGTGGCCTTCGTCGGTACGACGATGCCCGCCGTTGCGCATGCGGGCATGTCTCATGAAGGCGATGCTGTCGTAGCCAAAGTGGAAAGCATCAATACCGAACAAGCTCAAGCACCTGAACATGAAGACTGCCCTGGTCACGAAAAAGCAGGCAGCAAGACCAGCGAAAAGACTGAAAAGGCCGCTGATAAAAAAGGCAAGGGCTGCTGCGACGGTCTGACATGTAAATGCGTTGGCAATGCCTGCAACGGCCTGTCCAAGATATTAGGCTCGAATAGCCTAGGCTTGTTCTCTCCTCTCGCCGTCAAAGCGCCGTTCTCTTTTGAAGAGCGAATTGCTGCTTCCGATTATTTCACACGCATAAAACGCCCTCCAAGGGCTTAAATCCGCTGCTTCCAAATACGCTTTGTCTCAATGGGACAATTGCGTCTTTTTATCAGTCACACAAGGATTTAAGTCATGAAAAGGCATCGTCTATGGGCGATGGCCCTGTTAGGAGTTATTGCATTAGCAACTCCTGCACAGGCCAAAACCGTCGAATATAATCTGGTTATCGAACGCCAGCCTGTAAATATTACAGGAAAAAGTATCGAAAAAATCACCGTTAACGGCGGCATTCCCGCCCCTGTCTTGCGTTTCAAGGATGGGGACGAAGCAGTTATACACGTCACGAACAAAATGGATCAGGACAGCTCTATTCATTGGCACGGGTTATTGCTGCCCGGTGAAATGGATGGCGTTCCTGGTTTTAACGGCTTTCCTGGCATTCCTGCCGGGGAAACATTTACCTACCGCTTTCCTCTACGCCAGACAGGCACCTATTGGTATCACGCCCATTCCGGTGGGCAGGAGCAAGAGGGGCTTTACGGCGCGATGATTGTAGATCCATCCGGTACAGATCCGATCCGCACGGATCGTGACTATGTGATAGTCCTCTCTGACTTCTCCGAGGAGCCATGGGATGACATCATAGCCAATCTTAAAAAATCAGCTGACTACTATGCTTATAATCGCGTAACGCTCGTGGACTTCTTTAAGGATGCAGAAGAGCGCGGCCTTGGCAAAGCCTGGAAAGACGCAAAAGATTGGGGCCAGATGCGCATGATGCGCACCGATCTTGCTGACGTATCAGGCTATACGTTCCTCGTGAATGGCAAATCACCGACACAGAACTGGACTGGTCTTTTTAAGTCCGGTGAACGTGTACGCCTGCGCTTTGTAAACGCCTCGGCCATGTCTTTCTTCGATGTGCGGATTCCTGGGCTAAAAATGAATGTCCTGCAATCGGACGGTCAGAATACGGAACCCCTTAAAGTCGATGAGTTCCGCTTCGCGCCTGCGGAAACCTATGATGTCGTGGTTACGCCGCAAGACGACAAAGCCTACACCATCGTGGCCGAACCCATCGACCGCACGGGCTTTGCGCTGGGCACGTTAGCCCCGCGCGAAGGCATGAAAGGCGAAGTGCCTGAACAGCGCGAACGGGCCTTGCTCACGATGGGTGATATGGGCATGCACGATATGGATGGCATGGAAATGACCCCGGAAGACATGATTAGCGGATGGAAAAAATCCGGAACGCCTCCAGGCCACAAGATGCTGGATTACGCTGATCTGCGTTACGCAGGCATCCAGAAAGACACCCGCGAACCGGAACGCACGATTGATGTACGTCTGGGCGGGAATATGGAGCGTTATATCTGGACGATGAACGGCAAGAAGTTCTCGGAACAGACCGAACCTATTCGTCTGAAATACGGCGAACGGGCACGATTGACGTTCACAAATGAAACCATGATGGCGCACCCGATGCACCTGCACGGCATGTTTGTACAATTGGAGAATGGTCAGCCCGCAGAAAAACTGCCTAACAAGCATACGGTTATCGTCGAACCGGGAAAATCATACTCCGTACTTGTAACGGCGGATGAACCGGGCGAATGGGCGTTTCACTGCCATCTTCTCTATCACATGATGTCAGGGATGATGACCAAAGTAGTCGTTGCTAAATTTGATGATGCGGACATGCCCTCCAACCCAGCACAACAGCAATCCTCTACAAAGGGAGGCTCCCATGCAAATCATTAAAACACTCACGTCAGCAACAGTTCTTTTTCTTGGCAATCTTGCTCCGGCATTCGCGCAGGATATGGGGCATGACATGGCAAAAGAACATGGCGGCGCAATCCATCACATGTTTCGTGTTGAAACGGATTATGGGTTTGGAAAAGAAAGTGGCGTTGCGTCATGGCATCTGGATGGCTGGATAGGCACGGATGAAAACAAGCTCTGGCTGAAAAGCGAGGGTGCGCGTTCAGATGGTACCACAGAAGATGCAGAGTTTTGGGCAATGTATAGCCGCAATATCTCGACATTCTGGGATGCGCAGTTTGGTATCCGTTATGACGCTAAGCCTGACACTACCGGATATGCCGTTATCGGCATTAACGGGCTGGCACCTTACTGGTTCGAGACGCAGGCACACCTGTTTATCAGCGAGGAAGGAGATGTCAGTGCAAGATTTCGGCAGGAAAACGATTTTCTGATCACACAAAGACTGATCATCGAGCCTTATGCTGAAATTAACCTGTTCGCGCAGGATGTGCCGGATCGCGGTATTGGAGCGGGAATTTCAGACGGCAAGATCGGCCTGCAAACCCGCTACGAAATCACCCGAAAATTCGCACCTTATGTGGACGTTCACTATGGCCGAAAATTCGGTGAAACCTCGTCTATCGCAAAACAAAACGGCGAAGACAAAGACGCATTTGCGGGCGCAATCGGCCTGCGTCTGATGTTCTAAAAATATTCATGATTAACCAAAGGAGAAAACCATGAAAAAATTACTTCTTACCACTGCTGCTCTGGCCATGATGGTCAGCCCGGCTTTTGCCAAAGATTTTACGGTTAAACAAGTCAGCGACCCTGCTGGCGATAAACCGTATTATTTCTCACCAAGCAATCTGACGATTCAGCCTGGAGACACGGTGACGTTTGTCAATGTACAAGACGACATGCATGACGTCATGTTTGTTGAAGTGCCGAAGGGCGTGAACGAAATGATCATGAGTCCGATGAGCGAAAAGGAAGGCGACAAGTTTTCCTATACGTTCACAGTACCTGGCACTTACAAATTCCACTGCCACCCGCATGAAGCGCTTGGCATGGAAGGCACACTGATCGTCGGACAAGCTTCGAAGCCGGGTGAAACTGTCAAAATGGATCACCACAATATGGGTAAGAAAACCGATACTGCTAAAACGGCCCCGGTTAAAGGCATCCCAGCAACGGGGATAGTCAATAGCATTGATGTGGCTGGCGGCACGCTCAATATCACACATGACCCAATCAAGGTGCTAAACTGGCCAAAAATGAAAATGGTTTTCACGGCAGAAAAAGGTGTCGACCTGTCTGCTATTAAAGCAGGTGACAGTGTTACTTTTACACTGAAAGATGTGGGTGGTGACGACTATACCGTTTCAAGCATTCAGAAAAAATAAGGCAACCCAGCGCCGCGCGTGAAAATCGTGCGGCGCTTTTTTCTCTAGGAGATCAATATGAAACAGTTCATGAAGTTATTGGCAGTGCTGGCCATCATCGTGCTGCCTTTTGGCGCAGCTCATGCTGAAAGCCCCGCGCTCAAGAAAGTCGAACCGCAATTTGTCTGCATGGTCAACAACGCCGTGTTCGACAAACCGCAAATCCCCGTC